>ERZ941605.8-NODE-8-length-114380-cov-8.601819_pt1 | contig 114380 bp, 108 predicted proteins | sample MGYA00520904_ERZ941605 | MGnify/ENA primary metagenome ERZ941605 (study PRJEB32759, sample SAMN07749870) | skin metagenome | biome: transportation; feature: city; material: polyester macromolecule | host: Homo sapiens | place: Hong Kong:TW line | collected... | reverse complement strand
TGCTGCCGTGGAACTACCGGCCCGTTTGAGGTGACGCCGTCACCGGACGCTTACGCGCCTTCCGGCTGAAAGCGCCAAGACGAGCTCGTGAAGAGCCGCTCCGCTGCGTCCGCTCGCAAGACCTGTCAGCGCCTACGCCGCCGGGTCCCTTGTGCGATGCCTAGTCAAAGGCATGTATAAAGGCACCACTCACCCGCCCACCAAGCGGACTCTACGGAAGAAGTAGCGACGCATCCCCGTAAGAGTAGAAACGATAGCCGTTGTCTATCGCGTGGGCGTAAGCGTCTTTCATCCGCTCCAGTCCCATCAGCGCCGAGACCAGCATGAACAGGGTCGAGCGTGGCAGGTGGAAGTTGGTCATCAGCCCGTCGATGCCGCGGAAACGATAGCCCGGGGTGATGAAGATGCTGGTGTCGCCCTCGAAGGGACGCACGATGCCGTCCTCGCCCGCCGCGCTCTCGATCAGGCGCAGCGAGGTGGTGCCGACCGCGATGACGCGACTGCCGCGCGCGCGCACCTCGTTCAGCCGATCGGCGGTTGCGGTGTCGATGCGGCCCCATTCGGCGTGCATGCGGTGGTCGGCGGTGTCCTCGGCCTTGACCGGCAGGAACGTGCCCGCGCCGACGTGGAGCGTCAGCGTCGCGTGCTCGACGCCTGCCGCGTCCAGCCGCGCGAGCAGTTCAGGGGTGAAGTGCAGCGCCGCAGTGGGCGCGGCGACCGCCCCCGCCTCGCGCGCGAACATCGTCTGATAATCATCCCGGTCGCGCGCGTCGGTGTCGCGCTTGCCCGCGATATAGGGCGGCAGCGGCATCCGCCCGGCGCGCTCCAGCAGCAGCTCGACCGGCTCGTCGCCGTGGAAGTCGAGCGCGAGGCTGCCGTCCTCCTCGCGCGCGCCGGCGGTCGCCTGCACCCCCGCGCCGAAGTCGATCACGTCGCCGTCGCGCAGCCGGCGAGCGTTGCGCACGAACGCGCGCCAGCGTCTGGGCCCCTCGCGCTTGTGAAGCGTCGCGCCGATCCGCGCCTGCCCGCGCGTGCCCTCGAGCTGCGCGGGGATGACGCGGGTGTCGTTGAAGACGAGCAGGTCGCCTTGACGGAGCACGTCGACCAAGTCGGTCACGACGCGGTCGTGCAATCCCGCATCGTCCACCACCAACATCCGCGCCGCGTCGCGCGGCGACGCCGGGCGCAGCGCGATGCGGTCGGTCGGCAGCTCGAAATCGAACAGGTCGACGTTCACGCTCAACCCCAGCCGTCAGCGATCAGCGATCAGCGATTAGCGACGAGCGGCACGCTTCTTGGCAGGCGCGGCCGTCGATGCGGCCGGCTTCTTCGCACCCGGTGCCGACTTCGCACCCGGCAACGTCACGTCGCCCAGCGTCGCGGGGATCAGCGGTGCGGCCGCGGCCGGCTGATAGGCGGGCGGGTTGTCGCTCGCGATATAAGCGTGGACGATGCGCGACGGGTTCGCCGGCGGCTCGCCGCGCTCGATCGCGTCGACGTAGTTCATGCCCGTCATCACGCGCCCGAACACGGTGTACTTCTTGTCGAGCTGCAGGCGCGGCTGGAACACGATGTAGAACTGGCTGTTGGCGCTGTTCTCCGCCTCGGCGCGCGCCGCCGCCACCGCGCCGCGCACGTGCGGCAGGTAATTGAACTCGGCCGCGACGTCGGGCAGCTGCGAGCCGCCGGTGCCGTCGCCCTTGGGATCGCCACCTTGTGCCATGAAGCCGTCGATCACGCGGTGGAACACCAGTCCGTCGTAGAAATGCTGCCGCGTCAGCGTCTTGATCCGCTCCACCATCTTGGGAGCGACATCGGGGCGCAGCAGGATCGCAACGCGCCCGCCGGTCGACAGATCGAGCAGCCACACATTCTGCAGGTCCGTGGTCGGCAGCGGCTGCGCCGGGTCGGCGGAGGCGGGTTGCGGGGCCTGCGCCAGCGCGGGCAACGCGACGAACGACATGATCAGCGACAGGAAAGCGGCAAAGAAGCGCATCGGGCCTACACGGGTGATGACAGGGACGGCGTCACCTAGAGCAATTTACGGCTTGCGCCAACGTGAATGGCGCGCGGGATTGCGCGGGCGCGCCCGCGTCAGCTCCCGCGCCGTCCGACCATCTGAACGCGCGCGACCACTTCCTCGCAGATCGCGGGCGTGACGAACTTGCGGATGTCGCCGCCGAAGATCGCGATCTCCTTGACCAGCTTCGACGCAATCGGTTGCAGCGCGACATCGGCCATCAGGAAGACCGTCTCGATCCGGTCGTTCAACTTCTGGTTCATGCCCGCCATCTGATATTCATATTCGAAATCGGCGACGGCGCGCAGGCCGCGGACGATCACGCTGGCGCGCTCGCGCTCGGCAAAGTCTATCAGCAGCGAGTCGAACTGGACGACGCGGATGTCGCCGGGCAATGCCGCGACCTCGCGCTCGACCATCGTCATGCGTTCCTCAACCGAGAACATCGGCGACTTGGACGGGTTGGTGGTGACGCCGATGACGAGCCGGTCGACCAGCTTCGCGCCGCGGCGGATGATGTCCATGTGGCCGAGCGTCACCGGATCAAAGGTGCCGGGATAGACGCCGATGCGCACCGCGTGGCCGCTGCCGTTCGATCGGTCGGGAACGGCAGTCATGGTCAACGATCCCTTTCGATCACGTAGCGGGCGATCGCGCGTAGCAGGTCGGCCTCGGCGCCGTAGTGGCGCAGATGCGCGATCGCCTGGTCGACCAGCATCCGCGATTGCTCGCGCGCGCGCTCGACGCCCAGCAGCGAGACAAACGTCTCCTTGCCCGCCGCCTCGTCCTTGCGCAGTTTCTTGCCGGCCAGTTCCTCGTCACCCTCGACGTCCATCAGATCGTCGACGATCTGGAACGCGAGGCCAAGGTCGTGCGCGTAGCCGCGCAAGGAGGTGCGCCCCTCGGGCGGCAACCGGCCCAGGATCGCACCGGCCTCGACCGCGGCGCAGATCAGCGCGCCGGTCTTCAACTGCTGCAACCGTGTGACGGTACCGATGTCGAAAGTCTCGTTCTCCGCGACCAGATCCATCATCTGCCCGCCCGCCATGCCCGCCGGACCCGACGCGCGCGCGAGATCGGCGATCAGCTCGGCACGGACGAACGGGTCGGCGTGCGTCTCAGGGTCGGCCAGCACCTCGAACGCGAGCGCGTGGAGGCAATCGCCCGCAAGAATTGCAGTCGCCTCGTCATACGCCTTGTGGACGGTTGCCTTGCCGTGCCGCAGGTCATCGTCGTCCATCGCGGGCAGATCGTCGTGGACGAGCGAGTAGACGTGGATCGCCTCCAGCGCCGTCGCGACACGCCCGGCGCAGTCGCGGTCGACGTCGAACAATCGCGCGGTCGCGAAGACGAGCAGCGGACGCAGCCGCTTGCCGCCGCCGATCGCGGCGTGGCGCATCGCCTCGTACAGCCGCGCGCGCGCATCGTCGGGGACCGCGAGCAGCAGGTCGAACCGACGGTCGACCTCCGCCTGCACCTCGGCGAGCGCGTCGGCGAGGCTGGGCGAAGGCGGCTGAACGGGTGCGGAGCTCATCCGACGTTGAAGGGCTGCACGCCCGCGGGCTTGCCATCGGCCCCGACCCGGATCGCCTCGATCCGCGCCTGCGCCGCATCCAGCCGCTCGGCGCAGCGCTGCCTGAGCGCGCTGCCGCGCTCGTACAAGCGGATCGCATCCTCCAGCGGGGTGTCACCGGACTCGAGCTTGCCGACGATCAACTCCAGCTCGCGCATCGCTTCCTCGAACGACAGCTTCTCGATCGCCTGATCCATGTGGGCGGCTATGCGGCAGCGCGGCGCAACTGGTCAAGCAGCGTCGCGTATCCGTCAGTCTTCGGCGCGGATTTCGGCGAGCAGGTCCTTGCGGCTGAGCTTGCCGATCATCGTCTTGGGCAAGGCCGTGCGTACCACCACCGCGTCGACGCGCTCGTGCTTGCCCAGTTTGGGGTTCAACCAGGTGAGCAGCGCTTCGCCATCGATGGCCCCCTCGCTACCGACCGCTCCATCACCGATCACGTCGTCGTTCAGCGTCACATAGGCGCGCGGGGCCTCGCCGCGGTAAGCGTCGGGCACGCCGACCACCAACGCTTCCTTGACCGCCGGGTGATGGTAGAGGATCTCCTCGATCTGGCTCGGGAAAACCTTGAACCCGCCGACCGAGATCATGTCCTTCAACCGGTCAACCACCGCGACGAAGCCGTCCTCGTCGATGACCCCGACGTCGCCGGTGCGCAGCCACGCCTCACCGCCCAGCATGACAAACGCGTCGGCGGCGGCTTCCGGGCGGTTCCAATAACCCGCCATCACCTGCGGCCCGTGCGCGACGATCTCGCCCGGCTCTCCTGCGGCGACAGGCTTTGTCGCGTCTTCCTTGTCGACCAGCCGCAGCCGCGTGCCCGGTACCGGCTGTCCGATCGTGCCCGGGCGCTGCGCCCCTTCATACGGGTTGCACGTCAGCACACCCGAGCTTTCCGACAGGCCGTAGCCCTCGACCAGCCGCGCACCCGTCGCCGCCTGCCACTTGTCGCGCAGCTCGGCCGGCAGCGGCGCGCCGCCCGAGATGCAGACGCGCAGCGAGGAGAAATCGGTCGCGGCGAACTTTGGATGGTCGAGCAGCGCCTGATACATCGTCGGCACGCCCGGCAGGGCGGTCGCCTTCGTCCGCGCGATCGCATCCAGCACCTGCCCCGCCTCGAACCGCGGCAGCAGCACCATCTCACCGCCGTTCAGCACGGTGCGGTTGAGCACGCAGGTGTTGGCGAAGACGTGAAACAACGGCAATGCGCCGACGATGCGGTCGGCGTGTTCGCAATGCGGGTCGAGCGCGACGACCTGGCGCGCGTTGGCGGTCAGGTTCGCGTGCGTCAGCATCGCCCCCTTGGGCGCGCCGGTGGTGCCGCCGGTGTATTGGATCAGCGCGACATCACCGACCGGGTCGATCGCCGGCGCGGCGAACTGGCCGTCGTTGGCGATCAGCGCGGAAAAGGCGGTGACGCGCGCGTCGTCGGGGCGGCGGGCGACTTCCTTGCCCTTGAACAATCGGTAGAGCAGCGACTTGGGGCCGGGCAGCGCGCCCGCGACCGAGCCCACGATCAACCGCTCGAGCCGGCTATTGTCGAGCACCTTCAAGGCGGTCGGCAGCAGCGCTTTGGCCGAGATCGTGAACAGCGCGCGCGTGCCCGAATCCTCGACCTGATGGACCAGCTCGTCGACCGTGTAGAGCGGCGAGAAATTGACCACCGTCGCGCCGAGCAGCAGCGCGCCGTAATAAGCCGCGACGTAATGCGGCACGTTCGGCAGGAACAATCCGATCCGGTCGCCCTTGCCATACCCCATCGCCGCCAGCCCCGCCGCGACACGCCGCGCGCCGTCAGCGACCTCGGCGTAGCTGTAATGGCGCCCGAGAAAGTCGATCATCGCGCGATCGGCGTGCTGCGCGGTCGATGCCGTGAACAGGTCGGGCATCGACATCGGCGGCAGGTCGACCGCCCATGGTGTCGGGTGGCGGTAGCGGGTCTGCCAGGCGCGTTCGTCGGTCATTGACACGCGTGTAAGCAAGAGGTCACGCCGCTTCAATCGCGCAAGCGTGACTTTACGTGTCCGTCAACCGGGGCACTCAGCCCGCGATGCGCGGCGCGGTCCAGGTGTAGAGGATCGAGAAGCCGACCAGCCCCAGGTCGATCGCGGCCTGGATGCGGTGCGGCGCAGTGTCGCGCGCCTCGTGCGTCATGATCTTCAGGTCGGCGGTCGGATGACGAACGGCGACGAGCGCGAAGGCCGCACCGGCGGCGGCAATGGCGATGCGACGGCGGTGCTTCATCGAACTCCCCTCTCGCCCGGTCACTTACATGATCAACGCCGCGGCGGGAAGCGTCCGCTCAGGCAGCGAGCGCCAGGCTGGCGACACGCGCGCGGTCGCGCCCGGCCGCCTTGGCCGCGAACAGCGCCTGGTCCGCCATGCGATACAGCGACGCCCAGTCCCCTTCCCCGCTCAGGCTGCCGGCGCTGCTGCCGACGGAGACGGTGACGGTCAGGTCGTACGGCATCCGCGCGGCGCGAACCGCGGCCAGCACCGCGTCGGGCAGGCCGTGCGTGTCGGCGGGTGCGAGCACCGCGAACTCCTCGCCGCCGATCCGCGCCACCAGCGCTCCGCGCGGGGCGACCGCGCGCAGCGCGCGCGCGACGCAGCGCAGCACCTCGTCGCCCAGGTCATGCCCGAGCGCGTCGTTGACCCGCTTGAAATGATCGATGTCGGCGAGCACCAGCAGTTGCGGCGCGCGCGCACCCGCCGCCAGCGCCTCGCGCATGAAAGAACGACGATTGAGCAGCTCGGTCAACGGATCGGTATCGGCGAGCAGCCGGGCAACGACCTCTTCCGCGCGCGCCTCGTCGCGCTCGACCGACAACAGGCGAATACGATAGGAGATCGCGACGCTCGACACCAATGCTTCCACGGTCATCGCGGCAAGCGTCGAATTGTCGATCCAGGTGCTGGCGGTGATCAGGTGCAGACTGCTCATCGTGCGGATCGCGGCGAGCGCGAACGGCGTCGCCCAGGCGATGCCGAACACCCACAGGTAATTGCTCCGCGCGCGCCATGCCCGCACCAGGATCACCGCGGCGACGAGCGTCAGCAGCACGAACCCTAGCGAGTAGGCGAAATCCAGCGCGCGCGCCTGCCACGGCGCTAGCAGCACGAACGCCGCCGCCGACGCGATCAGATACCAGCCGACCGCCGCGGTCGCGCGCGCGGTCCAGCGATCGAACACGCGCGGCTCGAAGAATTGTCGCGCGAACCGCAGCGCCATCACCGCAGCGAGCCCCAGCGCGGCGTAATTGACGCGTATCCGCATCAGATTGCCGGCAGTGGGCCACAACCACGCCATCGCCCCCGACGAGGAAAAAGCGTAGACCGCCAGCGCTGCAACCATGCCGCAATAAGCGAGCTGGAAGCGGTGCCGCAACGCCGCCCATAGCGACAGATTGTACACCAGCAACGCCAGGCACAGCCCGCCGAAAGCGGCATACAGCGCGGCGAACACCAGGTTGCGCTCCGCACTTTGTGCCGGCGTGCCGATGCGCGCGTCCGCGACGATGCCGCGGACGTTCACGGCGCCGCGTATCTGCCACATGATCTGCCGCAGCGGCACGCCGCCCACCGTGATCGGCTGTTCAAAGATCGCACCGAGCATAATCGACCGCGCCGCGCCGACATCGTCGATCACGCGCCGGATCACCACGCCGTCGGCGTAACGCAGGTACAGGATTGCGCCGTCCTGCCACAGGCTCCACGACCGGATCACCCGCGGCACCATTCCCGCACCGGCCGGCACGCGGTCGACGCGGACCCAGTAATCGCCCGGCGCGAACCGTGCCTGCGGCGCCGTGCAGTTGAAGCGGTCGGCGCGGCGCAGCATCGCCGCGGCATCGTCGCCAGGCCGAACGGGTGCGACGCAGGTCGTGACCGGGGTGCCCGCGAGCGCGTTCTGCGCGCCGGCCGGCCGTGCCAACAGCGCCAGCACCGCCACCGCGATCAATCGTGTCAGCGTCCGGATCGACATGGCGTGTTCGTAACGCGGCCGGTCCGAACATATCGTAAATGCGCGCGCCGTTCCGCGTCGCCCCCGGAGACTTGTAGCGCCTGCCCTTCTAGCGCCTGCCTTCTAGCGCCGACCCTCGAGGCCAGCACCCGCGTTCGCCTGCGGCAGGTAGCGCGGCGCGACGCGCGCGTGCGACGCTTGTTCATAGGCGTATCCGGCCCCCAGCACGCGCGCGTCGGTGCCGCGCGTGCCGATGAACGAGAGACCGACCGGCAGTCCGCGCACCAGCCCCATCGGTACCGTCAGATGCGGGTAGCCCGCGATCGCGGGCAGGCTGGCGGCGGAGGGGCCGCCGTACTGGTCGCCGTAGACGGTGTCGCTCAACCATGCCGCGCCGTAGCTCGGCTCGACGAGTACCTGCGCGCCCGCTTTCGCCAGCATCGCGTCGATACCTTCCGCGCCCGCCAGTCGCAGTGATTTCGCCCGCGCCGCCTTGTAGACCGGGTCGGCAAGCCCCTTCGTTGGCGCTGCCTTCTCGAACGTTTCCTGCGCGAAGAACGGCATTTCCGCACCCGCGTTTGCACGATTGAACGCAATCACCTGATCAAGCGTCCGGGTCTTCACGCTCGCGGGCGTGGTGGCGAGATAGCTGTCGAGATCGGCCTTGAGTTCGCTCAGCAGCACCTGGAACTCGGCCTCGCCCAGCCCGTCGAGCTTGGGCGGCGTTACCTCGACGAGCGTCGCGCCCGATGCGCGCAACACCGCCAGCGCGGCATCGAATCGCTGCGCCAACTCAGGCGAGAGGTCGTTCGGGCGGATCACGCCCACGTGCATCCCCGACAAGGCCGCGGTCGACAGCCCGGCAGTGTAGTCGCGCACTTGCGTCGTGGCGGTCGCGGGATCAGCCGGATCAGGCGCGGCCATCGCCGATAGCAGCAGCGCGGCGTCGCGCACGCTGCGCGCCATCGGTCCCGGCGTATCCTGACTGTGGCTGATCGGCACGACGTACGTGCGGCTGACGAGGCCGAGCGTCGGCTTGAACCCGACCAGCCCGTTGATCGACGACGGGCAGGTCACCGACCCATCGGTCTCGGTACCCACCGCGGCCGCCGCGAAGCTCGCCGCCACCGCCGCGCCGGAACCCGAGGACGAACCGCAGGCGGTGCGATCGAGCGTGTACGGGTTGCGTACCAAGCCGCCGACCGCGCTCCATCCGCTGATCGAATGGTCGGAGCGGATGTTGGCCCATTCCGACAGGTTAGTCTTGCCCAGGATCACCGCGCCCGCCGCGCGCAGCCGCGCGACCAGTGGTGCATCGCGGCGGGTGACGTTGGCGGCGAGCGCGAGGCTACCCGCGGTGGTCGCGACCGGATCGGCGGTCTCGATATTGTCCTTGATCAGGACGGGGACGCCGTGAAGCGGCCCGCGCACGCGCCCGGCGCGCCGCTCGGCATCGAGCACCTTTGCCTGCGCGATTGCGTCGGGATTGAGCGCGATGACGCTGCGCAGCGTCGGCCCCTTGCGATCCATCGCCGCGATACGTGCCAGGTAAGCGCGGGTCAGATCGACGCTGGTCGCGCGCCCCGCAGTCATCGCCGCCTGCACCTGCTCGATCGACTGTTCCTCCACCAAAACCGTTCGCGCAGCGACGGGCAGCGGGGCGGTCAGCATGCCTGCGGTCAGCAGCGGGGCGGCGAGCAACAGGCGGAGGGAGCGGATCGTCATGCCACAATGATGCTGCTCGGTTCAACCACACGCAAGCCCAATGCCGATCATGGTCACCCGCTGGTCTTCGCAGCGATGCCGCCCTATCTCGGCCGCCATGAACCCCAATGGTGTTATCTGGTCGGCGGCGGTGTGGATCATCCCGCTGGTGATCGCGATCGTCTTTCACGAAGTCAGCCACGGGCTCGCCGCGCGTGCGCTGGGCGATCCGACCGCGGCGCAGCTTCGCCGCCTGTCGTTCAACCCGCTGCGCCACGTCGATCCGATCGGAACGGTCGTGCTGCCGTTGATGCTCGCGATCGCCAAGGTGCCGGTGTTCGGCTGGGCAAAGCCGGTGCCGGTCGACGCGCGCCGGATCACCAAGACCAATCCGCGCACCGGCATGATGCTCGTCGCGCTCGCCGGGCCGGGGATGAACCTGGCGCTCGCTCTCGTCGGCGCATTGCTGCTCGGCATCTTCGCGCATTGGGTGGGGGAGCCCGCCGATGGCAGCGCGGCGGCGTTCTTGGGTGCCAACCTAATTAACTTCCTGCTGATCAACGTCTTCCTGGCGCTGTTCAACCTGATCCCGCTGCCGCCGTTCGACGGCGGGCACGTCGTCGCCGGGCTGCTGCCCGAACGCGCGGCGCTGCAATGGGACAAGCTCGCGCGCTTCGGCTTTCCGCTGCTGATCATCCTGCTCTTGGTGCTGCCCGCGCTGGTGCCGGGTGCGAACATCGTTCAGCGGCTCGTCGCTCCGCCCGCGCAGGCGCTGACGCAGGCCTATCTCACCATCGCCGCGGCGATTGCCTGAGATGCACGGCTGGTTGGTGATCGACAAACCCGTGGGGATCGGCTCGACACAGGTCGTCTCCGCGGTGAAGCGCGCGATGCGCACCGCCGGCGTGCCCAAGGTCAAGGTCGGCCACGGCGGCACGCTCGATCCGCTGGCGAGCGGGGTGCTGCCGATCGCGCTCGGCGAGGCGACCAAGCTCGCCGGGCGGATGCTCGACAGCGACAAGATCTACGCCTTCACGCTCGCGTTCGGCACGCAGACATCGACGCTCGACACCGAGGGAGAAGTGGTCGCGAGCAGCGACGTGCGCCCGACTGCCGCCGCGATCGATGCGGTGCTGCCGCGCTTCACGGGCGCGATCGCGCAGGTGCCGCCAGCCTATTCCGCGCTCAAGGTGGACGGACAGCGCGCCTATGATCTGGCACGCGCCGGTGAGGAGGTGGTGCTCGCCTCGCGTGACATCACGATCCACCGCCTGACGCGCGACGGCGACACGGCGCCCGACACGCGGCTCAGCGAGGCCACGCTCGTCGCGCACGTGTCCAAGGGCACCTATATCCGCAGCCTCGCGCGCGATATCGCGCTGGCGCTCGACACGGTCGGCCACGTCACTCGGCTCCACCGCGTCAAGGCGGGACCGTTCGCGCTTGGACAGGCGATAACACTGGACAAATTGGACGCGGCCGCTAAGGCGTCGGCGCTGGAACCATTACTCCTGCCATTGAGGGCGGGGCTGGACGACATCCCGGCCTTTTCCCTCACGCCCGACCAGGCAGGCGCGCTTCGACAGGGGCGGGTGCTGGACGGGATCGCCGCCGACGATGGTCTCGTCTTCGCGTGCACGGGCGACACGCCCGTCGCGCTGGCCGAGGTCGAAGCCAACCAGCTTCGCGTCGTTCGCGGCTTCAATCTGTGACCTGATGTCGAGGACGATTTCGTAATGTCGATCACTGCCGAACGCCGCCAGGAAGTCATCAAGGAACACGCCCGCGCCGAGGGCGATACCGGATCCACCGAGGTCCAGGTCGCGATCCTCACCGAGCGTATCCGCAACCTGACCGAGCACTTCAAGGGCCACGCCAAGGACAACCACTCGCGTCGCGGCCTGCTCATGATGGTCAACAAGCGTCGCTCGCTGCTGGATTATCTCCGCAAGACCGACGGCGACCGTTATCTGGCGCTCATCGCGAAGCTCGGCCTTCGCAAGTAACCGGCAAGGGCGGCCCTCGGGTCGCCCTTCGCTTTTCCGCGCCCTCGCAATCCGGCGACGGCGCATGGGGCGACCAAAAGCCCCGCACCGCGCAGGCCGGACAGCCTGCACCACGAGGCCCCGGATGCATCGGGCATCCGGTCCAAAGGAATTCATATGTTCGATACCAAGAAGGTCAGCATCGAATGGGGTGGCAAGACCCTGACGCTGGAAACCGGCAAGGTCGCGCGCCAGGCCGACGGCGCCGTGATCGCGACGCTGGGCGAGACGGTCGTGCTGTGCGCGGTCACCGCCGCCAAGACGGTCAAGGAAGGGCAGGACTTCTTCCCGCTCACCGTCCATTATCAGGAAAAGTTCTCGGCCTCTGGCCGCATCCCCGGCGGCTTCTTCAAGCGCGAGCGCGGTGCGACCGAGCGTGAGACGCTGGTCAGCCGCCTGATCGACCGTCCGATCCGCCCGCTGTTCCCCGAAGGTTTCTACAACGAGATCAACTGCATCGCGCAGGTGCTCTCCTACGACGGCGAGAACGAGCCCGACATCCTCGCGATGGTCGCCGCCTCCGCCGCGCTCACTATCTCGGGCGTGCCGTTCATGGGCCCGATCGGCGCCGCGCGCGTCGGCTACAAGGACGGCGAGTATCAGCTCAACCCGACCGACGCCGAGGTGCTGGACGGCGAGCTCGACCTGGTCGTCGCCGCCACGCACGACGCGGTGATGATGGTGGAGTCGGAAGCCAAGGAGCTGTCCGAGGACGTGATGCTCGGCGCGGTGATGTTCGCGCACAAGGCGAGCCAGGACGTCATCAACGCGATCATCGACCTGGCCGAGCAGTCGGCGAAGGATCCGTGGGAGCTGGCGCCGGTCGAGGACAAGTCGGCGAAGATGGCCAAGCTCAAGAAGGCCATCGGCAAGGACATGGAGGCGGCCTACAAGCTGACCGACAAGCAGGCGCGCCAGACCGCCGTCAACGCCGCGCGCACCAAGGCGCGTGAGGCGTTCGCCGATCTGAAGGACAGCGATCCGGCCGAGTATCTCGGCACGCTGAAGCTGGTGAAGAAGCTTGAGGCCGACATCGTTCGCGGTGCGATCCTCAAGACCGGTCGCCGCATCGACGGCCGCGACACCAAGACGGTGCGCCCGATCGAGGCGGAGGTCCACTTCCTGCCGCGCGCGCACGGCTCGGCGCTGTTCACCCGCGGCGAGACGCAGACGATCGCGACCACCACGCTCGGCACGCGCGATGCGGAGCAGATGATCGACGGGCTGAACGGCCTGTCCTACCAGAACTTCATGCTCCACTATAACTTCCCGCCGTACTCGGTCGGCGAAGTCGGCCGCTTCGGTGCGCCGGGCCGCCGCGAAGTCGGTCACGGCAAGCTCGCGTGGCGTGCGCTGCACCCGGTGCTGCCGTCGAAGGAGGAGTTCCCGTACACCATCCGCGTGACCTCGGACATCACCGAGTCGAACGGCTCGTCGTCGATGGCGACGGTCTGCGGCGGTTCGCTGTCGATGATGGACGCGGGCGTTCCGTTGAAGCGTCCGGTGTCGGGCATCGCGATGGGCCTGATCCTGGAAGGCAAGGACTATGCGGTCCTGTCCGACATCCTGGGTGACGAGGATCACTTGGGCGACATGGACTTCAAGGTCGCGGGTACCAGCGAGGGCATCACGTCCCTGCAGATGGACATCAAGATCGCCGGCATCACCGAAGAGATCATGCGGGTCGCCTTAAAGCAGGCGCATGAAGGCCGCGCGCACATCCTGGGCGAGATGGCGAAGGCGCTCGATTCAACGCGCACCGAGCTGTCGGCGCACGCGCCGCGGATCGAAACCTTCACGATCGACAAGTCGAAGATCCGCGAAGTGATCGGCACCGGCGGCAAGGTGATCCGCGAGATCGTCGCGACCACCGGCGCCAAGGTCGACATCGACGACGAGGGCGTGATCAAGGTGTCGTCGTCCGACCAGAGCCAGATCGAGGCCGCGATCAACTGGATCAAGGGCCTGGTCGAAGAGGCCGAGGTCGGCAAGATCTACAACGGCAAGGTCGTCAACATCGTCGACTTCGGTGCGTTCGTGAACTTCATGGGTGGCAAGGACGGCCTCGTCCACGTCAGCGAGATGAAGAACGAGCGCGTCGAGAAGCCGACCGACGTCGTCTCCGAAGGCCAGGAGGTGAAGGTCAAGGTGCTCGAGATCGACCCGCGCGGCAAGGTTCGCCTGTCGATGCGCGTCGTCGACCAGGAAACGGGCGAGGAGCTAGAGGACACGCGTCCGAAGCGCGAACCGCGCGAGGGCGGCGAGCGCGGTGATCGTGGTCCGCGCCGTGACGGCCGCGGCGGTGGCGATCGTGGCCCGCGCCGCGAAGGTCGCGGTGATCGTGGTGGCGACCGCGGCGGTGATCGCGGCCCGCGCCGCGAGCGCAGCGAAGGTGGCGATCGTGGTCCCGACCCCGAGTTCGCACCCGCCTTCCTGACCGGCGACCGCGACTAAGCGTCCGCAGCGTCAGCGACGAAAAGCGAAAAGGCCCCCGGCAGCGATGCCGGGGGCCTTTCTCGTTGGGTTACTCAAGGAACCGGAGCCGGCCCGCTCACGCCGTGACGCGGGACGACCGCCCGCCCTGCTCAATGACGGAAGCTGGGATCGATCCGGTCGAGCTTGCGCAACAGCGCGGGCCAAGCGAGCTTCTGCGCCAATCCGCCCATTCCCTTGGGGTTTGACTGCCCCGCGACCTTGTGCGCGACACCCTGCGGCGGGTTGTTGAGGTGCTCCTTGCCCGCCGACAGCATCAGCACCTGCGCCTCGCACGCGCGCTCGAGGAAGTAGAGCCGCAGGAAACACGACGCGACGGTGTCGCCGATCGCGAGCGTGCCGTGGTTGCGCAGAATCATCGCGTTCTTGGTGCCGATGTCGGCGACCAGCCGCTCGCGCTCGTCGAGGTCGGTCGCGATCCCCTCGTAATCGTGGTAGGCGACATCGTGCTGCGCGATCATCGCGGTCTGCGTGTGCGGCAGCAGGCCGAACTCCATCGCCGATACCGCCTGCCCGTGCGGCGTATGCAGGTGCATCACCGCCGCGGCATCCTCGCGCGCCATGTGGATCGCCGAGTGGATGGTAAAGCCCGCGGGGTTGACCGGGTGCGTCGAGGGGCCGACCGGATTGCCCTCGACGTCGATCTTCACCAGGCTCGACGCGGTGATCTCTTCGAACATCATGTCGTACGGGTTGATGAGGAAATGATGCTCGGGCCCGGGCACGCGCGCCGACAGGTGCGTGAAGATGAGATCGTCCCAGCCATAGAGCGCGACGAGCCGGTAGGCGGCGGCGAGATCGACCCGCGCCCCCCACTCGCCCGGTGCATAATGCGCCTCATGCTGGTCGACGGTCGCGAGCGTTGCCATGGCGTGATCCTCTCGGTTTCGTTGTGCCACTGGATACCGCATCGTCGAACGCGCGTCACCCCTGGCGATGTAACCGGCCAGCGCAACCGTACCTGCGACTGGAAGCGCCCGTGACCGCGGACGCCGCGGTCCGCACCGCTAACCTGCGCCGTTGCACAACGTCCGCGATCGGCCATAGAGCGGCAACATGGCCGTGATGGCGCGCGTGCGCGAATTCCTCCGCGAAGAACAATGGACGTTCGCCGCGCACGAGCTGCCGGTGCTGCCCGGGTCACCGGGCTCACCCGACCATCCGACCAGCCGAAAGATCGCTTACGGGCTGATCGGCGTGCTCCTCGGGCTGACCGCGGGATTCGGCAACGCGCTGATCACCGCCAACACCTATACGCTGCAAGGCGCACTGGGGCTCGATCCGGCCGAGATCGCGTGGCTGCCGACGGTCTATGTGATGACCAACGTCAGCATCAATTTGCTAATGATCAAGTTCCGGCAGGAATTCGGGCTCAGGCCGTTCGCGATCATCTTTCTCGCGATCTACGTGATCCTCACTTTCGCGCATCTGTTCGTGCGCGACTTCACCTCGGCGATCCTGGTGCGCGCGGCGAGCGGGATGGCGGGCGCGCCGATCAGCAGCTTGGCGCTCTATTACCTGATGCAGTCGTTTCCCGCGAAGTGGCGATTGCGCGCGGTGGTGGTCGGGATCGGCGTCCCGCAATGCGCGACGCCGATGGCGCGGTTGTTCTCCCCCGAATTGCTGGCGATGAGCCAGTGGCGCACGCTCTACCTGTTCGAGCTCGGGCTTGCCGCGATGAGCCTCGCCGCGGTGATCGCATTGCGCCTGCCGCCGACCAACCGGGTCAAGGCATTCGAGCCGCTCGACTTCGTCACCTTCGTATTGTTCGCGGGCGCGATGGCATTGTTCGCCGCCGTGCTGGGGCTCGGGCGAATCGACTGGTGGACGCAGGCGAACTGGATCGGCTGGGCACTGATCGCCGCGATCCCGATGCTCGCCGCCGCGCTGGTGATCGAGCACGGCCGTGCCAATCCGCTGCTCAATACGCGCTGGCTGGCGAGCGCGGACATCCTGCGCTTCACCATCGTCACGATCATGGCGCGGATCGTGCTGTCGGAGCAGAATACCGGCGCGGTCGGGCTGCTGACCGTGCTGGGGCAGAACAACGACCAGTTGATGCCGTTCTTCCTCATCCTGACGATCGCGACCGCGGCGGGTGTCGCGGCAAGCGCGATGACGCTCAACATCGAGAAACTGGCGCATCCGATCATGCTCGCGGTCGGGCTGGTCGCCGTCGCCGCATTCATCGACTCGCACTCGACAAGCCTGACGCGCGCGCCGCAGCTCTACGCGACGCAAGGACTGATCGCATTCGCGGGCGCGTTCTTCCTCGGCCCCGCGCTGCTGTTCGGGATGACGCGCGCGCTAGCGGCAGGAAGCGGTCACATTATCAGCTTCATCGCGCTGTTCGGGATCATCAACTCGATCGGCGGACTGGGGGGCGCGGCACTGCTCAGCACCTATCAGGTGGTGCGCGAAAAGGCGAACAGCGCCGCCTTGGTGCAAGCGATCGATCCAACCAACCCGATCGTGACCCAGCGCATCCAGGCAGGCGCCGCGGGCGTCGGGCGCGTCATCGGCGACCCCACGCTGCGTACCGCGGAAGGTGCGGCGCTGCTGTCGCAAGCGACGACGCGCGAGGCCAACGTGCTTGCATACAATGATGTATTCCGGCTGGTCGCGGTGCTTTCCGCGCTGACCTTCCTCTACCTCCTCTTCCTGCTGGTGCGGCGCTCGATCCGCGCGCGCCGCGGAGTTCCCGCATGACTGACCCGCGTTCCCCCAACGTTTCTCCCACGCCGATGACGGAAGAGAAGATCGCCGAACAGGGCGGCACGCCGACAACCGACGCGGCCGCCCCGCCACCTGCCGCCGCACCCGCGACGCCGCAGGGGTCAGGCTGGCGCCCGCCGCAGCTCACCGCTGGTTCGATCGTGCTGATCGCGGTGCTGGCGCTCGCGGGCATTGCCGCGGTGTTGGCGGCGTGGCGCATCTGGCCGTTCAACCCCGACGATCAGTCGACCGACAACGCCTATGTCCGCGGGCGCGTGACCGTGATCAGCCCGCAGGTGTCGGGCTATGTCACGCGCGTGCTGGTGCGCGACTTCGCCACCGTCGAGCAGGGACAGCCGCTGGTCGAGATCGACCGCCGCATCTACGCGCAGCGGGTCGAGGCGGCAGCGTCGCAGGTCGAGGCGGCGCAGGCGACGCTCGCCAACTCGCGCCAGCAGGCCGCCAGCCGCCAAGCGAGCTTCGGCGCGCAAGAGGCCGCGGTCGAGAACGCGCAGGCGCAGTTGATGCGCGCGCAGGCCGATATGGCGCGCGTCAACGATCTGGTGAAGGACGGCTCGGTGTCTTTGCGCGAACGCGACCAGACGCTCGCCGCGCTGCGTCAGGCGCAGGCTGGTGTGCGGCAGGCGCAGGCGGCGCGCGAGATTGCGAGCCAGGACATCCGCACGGTCGAGGTCGGGCGCGGCGGACAGCAGGCGGGCGTGTCGGGCGCGGAGGCGCAGCTCCGCCTCGCGCGCATCGATCTCGCCAATACCCTGATCCGCGCACCCGAGCGCGGGCGTTTGTCGGAGGTCGGCGTGCGCGTCGGGCAATATGTGACCGCGGGATCGCAGCTGATGTTCCTGGTCCCGCCCGAGGTGTGGGTGATCGCCAACTTCAAGGAAGCGCAGACCGCACGTATCGCGGTCGGCCAACCGGCAAGCTTCACGGTCGACGCATTGAACAACGCGCGCATCCGCGGCCATGTCGAACGCATCTCGCCCGCCGCGGGCAGCGAATTCGCGGTGCTGAAGTCCGACAATGCGACGGGCAATTTCACCAAGGTGCCGCAGCGGATCGCGGTGCGCATCCGCATCGATCCGGGTCAGACACTCGCGGCACGGCTGCGGCCGGGCATGTCGGTGCAGGCGCGCGTCGACGTCGACGGCGCCCCGGCGGTGCAATGACGCGCGCCCTGCCCTTCACCCTTGCGCTGTTACTTGCCGGCTGCACGCTGCCGGGCAAGCGTGCCGAGGCGCCTGCCGCTGCCGCGGTTGTGCCGCCGCCCGCGTGGCGAACGCAGACGCCGCCGGGGAAGCCGATCCCGGATGCATGGTGGACCAGTTTCGGCGATGCGCAACTGACCGCGCTGGTCGAGCGCGCGCTCGCCAACAACCTCGACATCGCGGTCGCCGCCGGCCGCGTCGAGGAAGCGCGCGCGGCGCAGGACCTCGCACGCGCGCAATTGTCGCCGACGATCGGCGGACAGGTGCCCGAGACGCAAGGGCAGACGCTCAGCCCGTTCGGCACGCCGAGTCGCGCCTTCGGTGCGCAGCCCGCGATCACCACCAGCTTCGACCTCGACCTGTTCGGGCGGTTGAAACAGGCCAGCCGCGCCGCGCGCGCGCAGTTGCTGGCGAGCGAGGGCGCGCGTGACACCGTGCGGCTCGCGGTCGCGGCCAGCACTGCCACTGGCTACATCACCTTGCGCGCACTCGACCAGCGGCTCGAGATCGCGCGCGGTACGCTCGCCGCGCGAAGCGACTCGCTTAGGATTGCGAGGCGACGGTTCGAGACGGGCTATTCATCGCGGCTCGAACTCCGGCAGGCTCAGGCGGAGTACGCCGCCACCGCGCAGCTCGTGCCGCAGGCGCAGCTCACGATCAGCCGGCAGGAGAATGCGCTATCGCTGCTGACCGGCGACGCGCCGCGTGGCGTCCCGCGCGGCCTGCCACTCGAACGGCTGCTGCTGCCGCCGATCCCCGATGGGCTGCCCGCCGACTTGCTACGCCGCCGCCCCGACGTGTTCCAGGCCGAGCAGACGCTGGTCGCGGCGGACCGCTCGCTCGACAGCCAGCGCGCGGCGATGCTGCCCAACCTCGCGCTCACCGGCTCTGCCGGCGTGGTGTTGTCGACCGCGCTGTCGAATCCGGTCGGTGTCTTCTCGCTGGGCGCGAGCATCCTGTCCCCGATCTTCGACGGCGGACGGCTGCGCGCGCAGGAACGCGGTGCGGTGGCGCGGCGCGACCAGGCCGCATTCGCCTATCGCCGCACCGCGCTGACCGCGTTTCGCGAGGTCGACGACGCGCTGGCGGGTTACACCCGTATCGCGCAGCAGGCGCAGGACCTGGCCGATCAGGCCGCGGCGGCGCGCGGCGCGCTGGAAAATGCGACCAACCGCTACCGGGCGGGCTATTCGGCGTATATCGAGCAGCTCGACGCGCAGCGCAGCCTGCTGACCGCGCAACTCGCGCTGACGCAGACGCAGGCAGACCGGCTGACCAATTTCGTCGGGCTCTACCAGGCGATGGGTGGCGGCTGGTCGCGCGCGGAGATCGACGCGACGGCGCGCTAGGCATCGCCCTACGACCACTTCGTCACCCCGGACTTGATCCGGGATCCCGCTTTACTCGCGGCGAAGAAGAAGGAGCGGGATCCGGGTCAAGCCCGGGATGACGAAGTCTGGGTCATGCGCACGACAGACTAAACGGTGCCGGCGATCCGCGCGTCCTCGTCAACCTCGTCCACCTCCTCCATCTCGCGCGCGTCGAGCTTGGGCGGCTGCGCGATGAACGAGGTGACGATGAAGAAGCCGAGGTTCATCGCCTGCGTCAGCGCGCCGCCCGCGAGCAGTAACCCCGCCATCGCCGCGCGCGGCCCGGCGATCGTGTTGCTCATCTCCAGCCCCGCGCTCAGGAACAGCAGGTCGCGGTTGGGAATGATCGGCAGGCGCGAGATCACCATCTGTGCGGTCAGGAACACGAGCCAGGTCGACCAGCGCTCGGTCGGCAACACGACGGCCCATTGCGTCGCCTGGAGCAGCACGACCAGCGTGGTGCGGGAGATATGGATGGCCAGCACGCTCGTCGCCTGCCCGCCCGTCAGCGCGATCAGGTGACGCCGCAGCCGGTACAGCACCGGCACCACGAATACGGCGGCGAGTACGCCCGCCACCACCAGCGCCGGACCGGGATGGAGCCAATCGATGATCCGCCGCGCGTTGCCGGTGGCGGCGAACAGCACCAGCAAGCCAGCGGTGACGAGCCCCGACGACACCGCCGAGAGGATCGCATTGTCCTTCAGCGCGACCAGAATGCGCTTGGTCTTCAGTCCGAAGCTGCGCTTCAGCCAGATCGCGAACATCAGCTCGCCCGAATAGCCGACCAGCGCGCTGTTGTAGACGCGCTTGCGGATCAGCACCGGGAAGGCGCGCGGCAGCCTTTGCCGAAACACGATGCGGAAGATGGCCGTCTCCGACGCGGGCAGGATCAGGAAATTGACGAAGAACAGGATGTAGAACAGCGGGTTGGTCGGCAGCGATCCCGCTACCTGTCGCCACCCGATCGCGCGCACCTTGAGCACCAACCAGGTGAACATCGCCGCAAAGAACAATATGCGCAGCGCGACCGCGACGCGTTTCGCATCCTCGGTCCCCGCCCAGGCGCGCGCGCGCGCGACGAGCGTCATCAGAACAGCCCGAGCGCGCGCGAGTGCGCGAAGAAGGCGTCGAACGACGCCCGCTGCCTGGGTGTCAGGCGAAAGCGCGAGTAATCCGTTGTTCGACCCAGCAGGCGGCGAACGCCCCATTCCACCCGGTCGCGCGGGGTGAGCGCGATGCGCTTCTCGAAATGCGCGCGCTCCCACGTGTTGCCGCCGTGAAAGCAGCGGATCAGCAGTGCTGCCTCGCCCTCGTCGAGCAGCGTGAAGCCGAGCCGCCGCCACGCGTCGCGGTAGGTGCTGTCCTCACCGCGGCGTTCGAGCGGGTAGCGGATGTCGTCGCGGCGGCGATGCAGGATCGTGCTCGGCACCCCGCCCTGGAACCAGCCGATGTACGGCCGCGTGAGCCACGCGGGTTCGGCCAGGTGCATCAGCGCGACCGGGCACCAGCATGCGGCATGATCGCCCAGCACGACGATCTGCCGCGCCAGCCGCTCAGGATCGAACCAGTCGTCGTCGTCCCATTGCGCGATCACGTCACCACGCGCGAGATCGAGCGACAGGTTGCGCAACGCGCCCAGCGTCGTCGCCGGGTCCTTGACCAACCGATGATGGATCAGCCGGTCGGCGGGCACGCGCGACAGGACCGGCGCATAATCCTGCGTCCCGTCGTCGACCACGACGAGCTCGCGATTGGGATAGGTCTGCGCGAGGAAGCAGTCGACTGAGCGCTCGGCCAGATGCATCCGGTCCGCGGTCACCATCAGGCAGGAGATGCGGGGGCCGTCATCAGCGAACGGCTGGGCTGCGGGCCTCACGCCATCGTCCTAGGCAGCACGGGAGCATGCTGGTATCCGCCGCGCCTTGCCATGACACGCATCGTCTTCGTTCTTTCCTACCCGACGTATCACAGCGTCGCCGATCCGGCCGAGTGGCTGCGCTGGGACAATCGCGACCGCCGGATGCCCGCGCTCCTATCGGCGCTCGGCGTGGATGTCGAGTTGTGGGGCGTGGGGCACGAGAACAGCGTGCTGCGCTGCGACCCCGACGTCGGCGCGCCCTACACGCTGCGGCTGTTCGCACGCGATGGTGGCGGCACCAAGTCGCGCGACCATTACAGCGACGCGCTGGTCGACGCCGCGCGCGCCGACACCGCCGACCTGTTCGTCGTCATCGGCACCAACGGTGGCGCGGGCTATCGCCTGTTCGACCGCGCGTTAAAGCCCGATGCGAGGCAGTTCGCGGTCATCATCGGCGGCGATTACTGGAGCCGACTGGTTCCGCACGCCGCGATGGTCTTCACCGAGTCGGAATTGCAGGAGCGTGCGCTCGCGCGGCCGCGCGTGCCGTGGCGCCCGGCCATTCCCTACGCCCGAATGGAGCGGCTACCCAAGTCGATCGACACCGAACGTTTCCGCCCCGTCATGGGCGAGCGCCGCCGCGACGTGATCGCGGTCAGTCGGCTGACGCGGTGGAAGAGCTTTTCCGAGGTCGGCGCGCTCTCGGTCGAGCACCGCGTCGCGGTCGCGGGCGGCGGACCCGACGCAGAGGCGCTGGCACGACGCTATCCGGAGATCGACTGGCTCGGCCACGTTCCCAACGCCGCCGTGCCTGCGCTGCTCGGCTCTGCCGCGCTCTACTTTCACGCCGGGCGGCGCGACTATTTTCCGCGCGCGATCGTCGAAGCGATGGCGTGCGGGCGCCCAGTGGTCGCCTTCGCCGACCGGATCAGCGCCGACGTGCTGCCGGCCAATTGCGGATTGCGCGTGACCAATCGTAATTACCGACACGAGGTCGCCGCACTGCTCGCCGATCCGACGCGGCTGGCGGCGATGGGGCTGATGGCGCGCGCGCACGCGCTGGCGACGCACGGGTTGCGGTCGAGCGAGCCCGCCTGCCACACGCTGCTGCGCCTTGCCCGCGGGGATGCGTGATGACGCCGCAGAGCACATCAGAGTGGACGGTCGTTCTCGCCTATTTCAACGAGGCCGACTACCTCGCCGCGACACTGCGCAGCTTGGACGCGCAGACGCTCAAGCCCTTCCGCCTGATCCTGGTCGACAATGCCTCGAACGACGGCTCGGCCGAGATCGCGCACGCCGAGGCGGCGGCGATGCGCGGGGTCGAGGTGATCCACCTGTTCGCGGAGCAGCCCGGCAAGATCCACGCGCTGGAGGTCGCCAACCTGCACATCGCGACGCCGTTCGTCGCGTTCACCGACGCCGACACCTTCTACCCGCCGCACTATCTCGCCACCGCGAGGCAGGCCTTTGCAGAGGGCGGCGCGCGCGTCGTCGCGGTGATGGCGACCGACGTCACCGATCCTGCCGATGGTCCAGCCGCGCTCGCCAAGCGTCGCCACAACCAGCGCGTCAGTCGGCTGTGGCCCAAACAGACACACACCGGCGGCTACGGCCAGACATTCCGCACCTCGGCCTATCTGGCGGCCGGCGGCTACACGCACGGTCACTGGCCCTATGTGTTGATGGATCATGAGATCATGGAGCGCGTGCTGGCGCACGGCGCCGCGGTCTACCCCTTCGACCTGTGGTGCGTCCCCTCCCCGCGCCGCTCGGACCGCACACGCGTGCGCTGGACGCTTGGCGAACGGCTACTCTACCATTTCACGCCGCATGTGGTGAAGAACTGGTATTTCCACCGCTTTCTCGGCCCCCGGCTCGCACGACGGCGGCTGACGCACCTCAACCTGCGCGAGAAGACCTGGATTGAAGCCTGACGGGCACACTTGTGTTGCCCGAATATCACACCATCTAGTCGGCAACACAGCAGGGGACTTCCATGAACCTCGACAAGTTTACCGACCGCGCGCAGGGCTTTCTCCAGTCCGCACGCACCGTCGCGATCCGCATGAACCATCAGCAGATCGCGCCCGAACATCTCTTGAAAGCGCTGCTCGAGGATGAGCAGGGCATGGCCGCCGGGCTGATCGCGCGTGCCGGCGGCGACGCGCGCCGCGCGACCGCCGAGACGGACGCGGCGCTCGCCAAGATCCCCGCGGTCAGCGGCTCGGGCGCGCAGACGCCGCCGGGGCTTGGCACCGCCACCGTGCGCGTGCTCGACCAGGCCGAGGAGATCGCGAAAAAGGCGGGTGACAGCTATGTCACGGTCGAGCGGATGCTGGTCGCGCTCGCGCTGTCGCTCAATACCGCCGCGGGCAAGGCGCTTCAGGCCGCAGGCGTCCGCGCCGACGCGCTCAACAGCGCGATCAACGAGCTGCGCGGCGGCCGCACCGCCGACACGCAGAGTGCGGAGGACCGCTACGACGCGCTTAAAAAATTCGCGCGCGACCTGACGGAGGCGGCACGCGACGGCAAGCTCGATCCCGTGATCGGCCGCGACGAGGAGATCCGCCGCACGATTCAGATCCTCGCCCGCCGCACCAAGAACAATCCCGCGCTGATTGGTGAACCCGGCGTCGGCAAGACCGCGATCGCGGAAGGGCTCGCGCTGCGCATCGCCAACGGCGACGTGCCCGACACGCTCAAGGACCGTCGTCTGATGGCGCTCGACATGGGCGCGCTGATCGCGGGCGCGAAATATCGCGGCGAGTTCGAGGAGCGGTTGAAGGGCGTGCTCGATGAGGTGCGCCAGGCCGAGGGCGACATCATCCTGTTCATCGACGAGATGCACACGCTGATCGGTGCAGGAAAGTCGGAGGGCGCGATGGACGCGGGAAACCTCCTGAAACCCGCACTCGCACGCGGCGAGCTCCACTGCGTCGGCGCGACCACGCTCGACGAATACCGCAAGCACGTTGAAAAGGACCCCGCGCTTCAGCGGCGCTTCCAGCCCGTGTTCGTCGGCGAGCCGACGGTTGAGGACACGATCTCGATCCTGCGCGGGTTGAAGGACAAGTATGAGATGCACCACGGCGTGCGCATCACCGACGGTGCGCTCGTCTCGGCGGCGACCTTATCCAACCGCTACATCACCGACCGTTTCCTGCCCGACAAGGCGATCGACCTGATGGATGAGGCCGCCAGCCGCATCCGCATGGAGGTGGAGTCGAAGCCCGAGGAGATCGAGTCGCTCGATCGCCGCATCCTGCGGTTGAAGATCGAGCGCGAGGGGCTGCGCCGCGAGTCGGACGAGGCGTCGCGCGACCGCTTCGCCAATCTGGAGGAGGAACTCGCCAATCTCGAACAGCAATCGGCCGAGCTGACGACGCGCTGGCAGGCCGAGAAGGACAAGATTGCGGGCGAGGCGAAGCTGAAGGAACAGCTCGATGCCGCGCGGCTGGAGCTCGAACAGGCGCAGCGCCAGGGCGACCTGGCGAAGGCGGGCGAGCTGTCCTACGGCCGCATCCCCGCGCTGGAGCGTCAGCTCGCCGAGGCGCAGGCAACCACGCAAGGCGCGATGCTGCGCGAGGAAGTGACCGCAGACGATATCGCGGGCGTGGTCAGCCGCTGGACCGGGGTACCGGTCGAGCGGATGATGGCGGGCGAGCGCGAGAAGCTGCTGCGGATGGAAGAGGTTCTAGGCAAGCGCGTGATCGGCCAGGCCGACGCGGTGCGTGCCGTCTCCACCGCGGTGCGCCGCGCGCGTGCGGGATTGCAGGACCCCAACCGCCCGCTCGGCTCCTTCCTGTTCCTCGGGCCGACCGGCGTCGGCAAGACCGAGCTGACCAAGAGCCTCGCCGAATTCCTGTTCGATGACCCGAACGCGATGGTGCGGATCGACATGAGCGAGTTCATGGAGAAGCACGCGGTGTCGCGGCTGATCGGTGCGCCGCCGGGCTATGTCGGCTACGAGGAAGGCGGCGTGCTGACCGAGGCGGTCCGGCGCCGGCCGTACCAGGTCGTGCTGTTCGACGAGGTGGAAAAGGCGCACGGCGACGTCTTCAACGTGCTGCTGCAAGTGCTCGACGACGGTCGCCTGACCGACGGTCAGGGCCGGACGGTCGATTTCAGCAACACGCTGATCATCCTGACCTCGAACCTCGGATCGCAGTTCCTCGCCAACATGCCCGAGGACGCCGCGGTCGAGAGTGTCGAGCCGCAGGTGATGGACGTGGTGCGCGCGCATTTCCGACCTGAGTTCCTCAACCGGCTGGACGAGATCATCCTGTTCCACCGGCTGGGTCAGGCGCACATGGGCCCGATCGTCGACATCCAGGTGTCGCGCGTCGGCAAGCTCTTGGCGGATCGCAAGGTGACCTTAGACCTGACCGAGGCGGCGCGCGCGTGGCTGGGCCGGGTCGGCTACGATCCGGTCTACGGCGCCCGGCCCTTGAAGCGCGCGGTGCAACGCTACCTGCAGGACCCGCTCGCCGACCTGATCCTGCGCGGCGAGGTCAAGGATGGCGCCACCGTTCACGTCGACGAAGGTGACGGAAGGCTGGTGCTGTCGGCGGGGTGACGGGGCAGCGCGTCTAAACGTTGTGTATCGCTGTGTCGCCGATTAGCGTGGCGACACAGCGGCAACGGACCTTGAACACTTGAACGATCAGTGGGCACGTGAGGCCATCACAGCCTTGCAACGCGGCGATCGCGTAACGGCTCGGCAGCGCGTCGATGCGCTTCGTGGGGCGATCAACCCTGCGACGCCTTGGTTGATCATTGGTCAGGTCGAACAGGCGCTAGGTGATACGCTAGGTGCAACCGACGCGTTCGAGCGACAATTGCAAACGACACCGCGTGATCTGCCAACCCTGCTTGTAACGGCAGCATTGAAAGAACAACTGGGGGATGAACGGAGCGCGCTCACATTCTACCGGGCGGCGTTGAATGTTGCGGCTCAGCCAGGCTTCCACGTGCCATCAGCGCTGTCGCAGCGTCTGCATGCCGCGCAGGCGTTTGTCGCTGCCGCTAGTGAGCGCTTCGCCGCTCACCTCGATCAGGCGATCAGCGACAATGGCTTGGCAGTCGGCTCAAGCGGAGCACGTCTGCGCGAGGCATTGGACCTGCTGATGGGGCGCCATGAACTATACGCCCAGCAGCCATCGATGTTCTATTTTCCAGGACTGGCGCAGCGCGCCTTCTTTGAACGCGAAGAATTTGATTGGGTCGCGTCAGTTGAGGCGCTGGTGCCACAAATGCAGGCAGAACTCACCGCCATGATGGCGACCGACGGATCTTTCTCGCCGTATGTTCAGACGCAGAACGGCAGTCCGCCGCCGGCCAACCCGCTGCTCGATGATCCAAGCTGGAGCGCCTTGTACCTGTGGCAAGGCGGCGCACCGGTCGAGTCGAATGCGTCGCGTTGCCCTGCAACGATGCAAGCGCTTGCGCACGCACCGATGCCGATGATCGCCGAACGCTCGCCGATGGCGCTGTTCTCGCTGCTGCGACCCGGCACGCACATCCGCCCGCATCATGGCTTGTTGAACACGCGATTGATTTGTCACGTCCCGCTGATCGCACCGCCCGATTGCATGCTGCGCGTCGGTGCACATAGACGCACGTGGGAAGTGGGGCGCATGCTGATCTTCGACGATTCGATCGAGCATGAAGCATGGAACAACGGCGACGCAACCAGAGTCGTCCTGTTGTTCGAGATTTGGCGGCCGGACATCACGATCGAAGAGCGCGCAGCACTCACCGCCATCTTCACCGCAATCGACGATTACCAAGGACGAGTGGTGGACAACGGCTAATCTAAGAAAAAGATGAGGGCGTGTACGCGGCTGTCGCTATCATTCGTAATTCTGAAAGCCCGGTTTATACTCGCGCAATTGCTGCTGCGTCGCGGTCAGCTCGCGATCCCAGTCAGATTTCGACATACACACACGTGTCGCGGTGACGAGCGAACCAGTAGTCGATTGACGCTTGCAGATCATCCGCTCGCCCGTCGTGCCACCGGCCGACTTGCCACTTGCGATCGGCGACAAGGAACTCGCGGCTACCGCCTCGGCGGAACTCCCGCGGCCATCCGGGAGACGCCAGACGACCGTGCCGTCCTGCGCATGTTGTACCCGACGACCATCCGCGGAAAGAAACGGCTTGGTCCGGCCGTAAGCCAGCAGCATCGCGCAACTCGCCCGATCAAGCGACGGAAACCCGCTTGACTTCGTAACTTCGCAGTCGAGCATCGTGCCATTTCGGTCTGTTCGCACCGCAACACCAACCGTTCCCTCCTCCTTTCGCTTCAGCGCGTCTGGAGGATAAGAGCTGAACATGATCCGGTTCTGATCCCGCCGCATCTGCGGAACGCCGTCCTGCGCAACCGCCGAAGATGCCAAAACCAACATCGTCACTGACACGAGCACATGTGCGTACATCATTCGATCCCCCCTGGAATCATGTTGTGAACGAATGATATGCCAACTCAGCGCGGCGGCAACTGCTTTCCTTGACGATCGGGATCAATCGCTCACGTTCGGCATCTGCTCTCCGATCGTCTCGAACAATCGTTGCACCATGCTGCGCTCCAGCGTGGTCAGATGGGGGTTCCAGACGTCGAAGATCAGCACGGCGCGAACTTCGTCGCTATCGTTCCATGCTTCATGCTCGATCGTATCGTCGAACGCCATGGCAGTACCGACCTGCCACTCGCGCGTCTCTCCGCCCACACGCAGTCCGCACCGATCCGGCACGATCAAGGGCAGGTGTACAATGGCGCGAACATTACTCACTCCGCTGTGCGGCGGCAGGCGCGTCCCGGGTTTGAGGATCGAGAAAAAGGCGGTCGGCGCCTTCTGATACAGATCGGCGCGCGGTACAGCCTCGAGTGCTGCCGCGGTGCGTGGGCAGCGCGCGCAAACATCATCATCACGCTGACCGTAGCGCCACAGATAGCGCGCGCTCCACTGAAGTGATCGATCGAGTGGAGTCCAGCGTCCGACAGGGCTGCCAGGCGCCATGTCGACGTAAGGAGCAAAGCCCGAGTCCGGGGCAGCAAGCAACGTCTCCAATTCTGCGCGAATGGCGTCCGTCTCAGCCTCGATCGCGGGCATCCAAGGGAAATGTGCGCGATCAAAATATTCGTCGGCGGGCAAGAACGGGAAGTGCAGCCCGTGACATTCATTATTGTAGATGCGCCGACGCCCGAGCATTGCATCGATACAAGCATCGACGCGCCTCCGCTCAGTCGCGGTCGCAACATCGCGTGACGCCGACAATGCTTGGTCGATCAAATCGCCCAGTTTCGCACCTTGGTCGGCGATGCGCTGCCTTGCTTTGGTGAATATGCCTTGCAGCTGGGGGGACCGCGGCGCGATCGAGCCGATCATCAACGAAAGGCCGTGCCATCGTGCGGTCGCAGCTGCGTCTCTTCCTGTACGGTCAAGCAATTCGGCTAGGCGAAAATTAGCCATGATGTTACGTTGATCAAGCGCCAACGCCGCTTCCAAGGCGCGTTGTTCACCCTCTTCGTCGCCGTTGCTTCGATGCGCGGTCGCAAGATTAAGAAGCAGCGGAGCGGCCTGCGGATCGGCCGCGGCGGCACGTTCAAACCACTCGACCGCTTTCGGATCTCGGCTCGATAGCGCGATCATGCCAAGAGCATTAAGCGCAACCGGTTGCGCCGGCGCCGTCTCCAAAACGCGCCGGTAGAGCATCGTCGCCCGCGAAATATCGCCCGACTGCTGAGCCGCCGAAGCAGTACGAAGCATGCTGACCATGTCAGGTTCGGCGACAGGTTTTACGACCATTATGGTAATATGCCGAAGCGGCTTGATCTATGCAAACGATCGCTTTCAGCTTCATGGATATCTACCAACTATCTTATGCCGACCGATCTCACCCAGTTCGTGCACGCGACCATGGCGCAGGCGGAGTGGCTCGCGCACCGCTACGATGCGCCGCGCGACGCCTTTCAAATGATACAGGTCAATCGCGCCACACGCGCCGCGGTACCGTTTCTGACCGATGAACATCTCGGCACGCCGGCGCTACGTGCCTTCCGCCGTGCCGACCTACCCGTTCAGCCCAGCGCGCCAATGCACTTCATTTTTCACTCGGCCTATTGCTGCTCCACGTTGCTTGCCCGCTCGCTTGACGTACCGGGAGCCGCAACTGCGTTGAAGGAGCCGCAAGTATTGAACGACATGGTGGGCTGGCGGCACCGAGGCGCAACGCCTGCTCACATTCGGCCCGTGCTGGATCAAGCCCTTGCTCTTCTCGCCCGACCATTTTGTGACGGAGAGAGCGTGATTGTTAAGCCTTCAAATGTGGTCAATGCACTCATCGGGGGCATGCTGTCATTGCGACCCCAGTCTCGCGCTGTGCTTTTGTACGCACCGCTACCCGTTTTCGTCGCTTCTATCGCTCGCAAGGGCATGTGGGGCCGATTGTGGGTTCGAGACTTGCTGGCAAAGCAACTCGCCGACGGCATCATCGACCTTGGCTTCTTACCCGGTGACTATCTGCTGCACACCGACTTGCAGGCAGCGGCAGTAGGATGGCTGGCTCAGCAAGCCTTGTTCACACGATTGGCGACCGCGATGCCCAATCGTGTCCGCCTGCTGAACAGTGAAGTTCTTGTCTCAGATCCCGTACGCAGCATCGACGCGGTAGCACGACTGTTCGAGTTACCGCTTGGGCCGAACGCTATCGCTACTGTCGTCAAAGGTAATTTTGCTCGTGATGCCAAGACCGGCGTCGCTTTCGAGGCAGGTCGTCGCAGCCAAGATCAGGCAAATGGCTTGGCCGCTCATCAAGACGAGATTGAGAAGGTAGTGGCTTGGGCGCGAGCCGTCGCGGAGCGGGTCGGTCTTCAGGTCGACCCACCTGTCGCCCTGCATCTGTCACCCTGAGCGACATCTAAGACTCGTAGCGTTCAAAGGCCGTTCAGGCCTTCTCCCCCAAAAAAAGGGCGCACCAAGCGGCGCGCCCTTCCTTTGCGATGTTCTAGCTTAGAACTTCAAACGCGCACCCACGGCGAACTTACGACCCAGCGGATCGTAGGTCGACGGGAAGGTGTTGCCGCCGTTGTAGGTGGTCGAACCAACCGTACCACCCACGGTCGGCGGGCTCTTGTCGAGCAGGTTCTGCACCGTGATGGTGAATTCGAGCGTGTCAGACGCCGAGAAGCGCGTGGCAAGATCGAAGTAATGACGCGCACCGATCCGACGGAACGGCGAGTCGATCAAGCATGCACCACCGCCGTTGGCAATCGCGTCACCAGCGTCGGTCGTGTAGTTCGGGCAACCCTGCTGCGCCACCGGCAGCAGCACGCCCGCTGCGTTCCGGTTCGCCGCTTCTGCCGCTGCGATGTCATCGGCGAGCTGTTGCGGCTCAAGCCGCATCGGGCTGATGAAGCGCCACAGCAGCGAGATGTCCGCGCGACCAAGCGACAAGGTGGTGCGCTGGTTGAACGAGAACTCCGGCTGCAACGAGCCGCAGTTGACGCTGTAATAGCCGGTGCACTCACGGTTCACCGAGGTCGGGGTCGCCTGGAACTTGGATTGTTCGGTCCAGTTGCCAACGAAGCCGAGGTTCAGCGCTGCATCCTCGCCGAACAGCTGACCCAGACGCGTCCGGTAGCTGACGTTGACGTCGATACCCGAGGTAAGGATCGTACCCAGGTTCGACAGCGGCGAGAACAGACCGGTGGTCGTTGCGGGATCACCATCAAGGCCACCCGTGATCGGGTTGCGGCCGATGACGGTGCAGGCTGCGCTCGTTGCGGCGTTGGCGGGCGGGTTCGTCGGCGACGCGCCGAAGCATGCCGCGATCAGATCCGCCGGAGTCGGGCTGCTGACGGCACCAGACACCTTGATGTGGTAATAGTCAGCCGACGCGGTGAAGCCACGGAAGAAGCTCGGCGTCACCACCGCACCAAAGGTGTACGACTTTGCGATTTCCGGACGAAGCGAGGGGTTTCCGCCGCCGGTCACCGCCGCCTGGCCACCGGTCGGGTTGTTGATGAACCCGATCGTCGCGGCCGGTGCACCCTGTGCGAGACACACGGCGCGCAGATTGGCGTTGTTCACCGGGTTCGCACCCGCGCACGGATCGACCCCGAGGTTGGTCAGTCCGGTCGAGATCGGCGAGAACAGCTCACCGATGTTCGGCGCGCGTGCCGCACGCTGGTAGGTTCCGCGCAGCTTCAGATCGCTGATCGGTGCCCAGCTGCCACCAGCCTTCCACGTCGTGGTGTTGAAGGTCGGGTTGCCCTGAGCGTCGACCTTGTAGTGCGACTGACGGATACCGGCTTCCAACTGGAGGTTCTGGAAGAACGGACGATCGGTGACGAGCGGCGCGACGATTTCGCCGAAGCCCTCAACCACGTCATAGCCGCCGCGGATGTTCGGCGCGGCGCCACCGGCGCCACCAAGTTCACCCGCGGTCTGCGCCAGCGTATCAGCCTGCTGACGTGCGCCATACTTACGGTACTCGGCACCAACCGCGATGTTGATGTGCGAGTCGCTGAAAGGCGAGCCGAACCCGATGTCACCGTTGATGACACCACGCGCCTGACCGAGCGTCGTTTCGACGACGGTCGTGCTTGCCGCGGTCAGGAAGTTGGCCATCTGCTGCGTGATCGACCCTGCCGGACCGAAGACGTTGAGCGGAACGCAACCGTTGGTGTCGGTCAAGCAGGTCGTGGTGTTGGTGGCGAGCAGCGCCTGGCGTGCACGCGACAGAAGCACGTAACCACCGATGTTCTGCGTGTTGCGGCTGCGGCCGTAGGAGCCCGAGAGGTCGAATCCGATACCGCTGGTGATGTCACCGCGGACACCGCCGCGGAAATCGAAGATCTGGGTATTGTATGCGCTGGTACGCGGACCCGCCTCAACCGTACGACGACGCAGGCCGAAGTTGAACGTGCGATAGTTCGGATCAGTCGGGCTGGTGGCCGCCGCCGCCGCGGCGCACTGTGCGGCCGTCAGCGTCTGGTTGCCGGCAACCGCCGTGTTCGTATCCGCGTTCGCACACAGATAGTTACGCTGCGCAGCGCTCAGGAACGGGTTGCTGACCGGCACTGCAACCGACGAACCAAACACGCCCGACGGCGCGATGATCGTGGTGACCGTGTTGTCCGAGAACAGACCGCGTGCATAGACAGTGATGTTGTCTGCAACATCGTAATGCCCCGCACCGTACATGTTGTAGCGCTTGAACGGCACCTGGAACACGTTGTCCGGGTTGAAGTTAAACGGGGCGTAATAGTTCTGGATGCCGGTGCCATCCGCCGACACCTGCTGCGCGGCGCGGCCTCCACCGATGTCGAAGCGCGACGGCGTGGTGGTCGAAGAACCCTGACCGGCGGTGTACGTGCGATCGTAAGATTCGAGCGTTACTTGCGAGTTCGGCCGATCGTTGCCGCCGAAATAAACGGGATCCGACTCCTGGTAACCCAGGCTGAGCACCACGTTGCCGCGGCCATCGTCGAGATTGGCGCCCAGCGTCAGGTCGCCACGGAAGAAGTTGCCATCACCACGCTCGGTGATCTGCTCCGAGGCATTCAGCTCCATGCCCGTGAAGTCGCTGCGGGTGATGAAGTTGATCACGCCCGCGACGGCGTCCGCACCGTAGGTCGAGCTTGCGCCGCCGGTCAGGTTGTCGACGCGTCCACGAGCGCGAGCGGGATGTTGTTGAGGTCGACCTGGCCGCCGAGACCAGCAGGCGCGATGCGCGAACCGTCCAGCAGGACGAGGTTGCGGTTGGAGCCGAGGCCGCGAAGGTTGACGAACGACGCACCGCCGTTGCCGTTATTAACCTGGCTACCGATGCTGGGAACGACGCCCGGGATAGTGCGGAGCACTTCTTCCGCGACGTTGGTCTGACGGAGCTGAAGCTCTTCCTGACCGATCACGCCCACCGGCGACGACGAAATGACGTTGGGATCACGGATCAGCGTGCCGGTGACGACGATGTCGCCTTCTGCGGTCGGCGTGTTGGGCGTGCCGGCGGCCGGCGCAATGCCGACTTCACCTTGCGCGTTCGCATTGGGCGTGGGCTCGTTGTTCTGCGCGAAGGCCGGCGTCGAGAGCGATGCCGCTCCGAGCAGCAGCGTCGACGCGAGCAGGCGGGTACGGAATGTAGCCGTCATCTAGTCTTTACCCCTTTTGAACCCCCGGCTTGCAGTGCCGGGTGGGTCGGATTGTCACGGTAACGACAAGTCACCGGATGGTTCGTTTTTACGTGTACAGGTAACAATCACAACGATGATGCAGAGCACCTGGTCACTTTCGTATAGGCTGTCACATAAACAGCACATATTTGATTACCACTTTGTATTATTACGACAGTGAGGCTGCGGTAAAACCGGGGAAAGAGGCGCCAAATTCATGACTTATGGACCAGCTGTTCGACTCGCGATTGTTTGTTTGGTGATGGGGCAAGCGACAGTCGCCATGGCAAAGAAGCAAGATGACGTCTCGCACACGGTGGACGCGTTAAGCGCCTGCCGCATGCTTACGGAGGACGCGCCACGCCTCGCGTGCTTCGATCGTGCCGCCGAAGCGATTCTGGACGCGCGCGACAATGGGTCGCTTCTCGTGCTCGACAAAGAGAAGGTCGTCGAACGCCGACGCGCTCGCTTCGGTCTCACGTCAGATGGAGCAGCACTCGGCGATGCGGTAGATAAAGCCACTGCCGTACGCGAGCTGACGTCGACCATTTCGAGCGTGGCAAATGCGCAATATGCGCGCTTCAACCTCGCTTTGGCGGATGGGTCAGTATGGCAAACGGTGGAAACAGCCCGCTTTGAACCACGTGCCGGTGCAACCATCACGATCAAGGCTGCCGCCTTGGGTGCTTACAAAGCATCGATTGCCGGTGGAACCTCGATCAAGGTCAAACGGCTACGCTAGTCCTCACCGCGGGCGCATCGCCTCGCTGGCGAGCTGTGCGGTTGCGAAGGGGCGCTGGCCGGCGACGTCCCAGTAGCGCAGGTCGTCGAGCGCGATCGGCGCGCCTGAGGCGGCGCAGATGACGTGGTCGCCGGTGCTCAGCACGCGAAAGCCGTTGGCCATGTAGTGGAGCTTGGCGGGTCGGTTGGTGTTGGACATGAGCATCGCTTGTTGTTCCGTTAGAGCAGCGTCGGCTGTTCGGGTTTGCGCGTGCGCCGGACTTGGGGGCGCATCGGGGCTTCCTCAACCGTGCCTGCGACGGTCACGTCAATCACCTCTTCCCGCCGGAAGTGGAGCGTCAGCGCGCCGGCCTCGCGCGCCGCGGCAGCGGTGGTGATCGTCGCGCCGTCGCGCGTCGTCACGCGTGCGTAGCCGCGTTCGAGGATGCGATCGGGGTTGAGGCTCTCCACCAATCGCCCGATGTCGCTGAGGCTGCGCCGGGCGGCTTCCAGCCGGCGGTCGAGCGTCGCGGGGCGGATCGCGCCCGCCACGCGGTCGAGCGTGCCACGCGCCACCGCGACACGGCGTTCCAGCGCGCGGTCGGCGCGGATCGCGGCCTCGTCCATCCGCTGCCGCTGCGGCCCCAGCAGCCGGTCGCGCGAGGGCAGCAGGCGCGCGAGCGCAGTCAGCCGCTCGCGCCCGCGCTCGACGTGGCGGTTGGCGCAGCGCGCGGTGCGTGCGCTCATCGCATCGAGCGTGTAGCGCAGGTCGGCGAGCACCGGCACCGCGATCTCGGCCGCCGCGGTCGGGGTCGGCGCGCGCAGGTCAGCGGCGTGATCGCACAAGGTCGTGTCGGTCTCGTGCCCGACCGCGGAGATGATCGGGATCGAGCAGGCAGCGACCGCGCGGACGACCGGCTCCTCGTTGAACGCCCACAGATCCTCGATCGACCCGCCGCCGCGCGCGACGATGACGAGGTCGGGTCGCGGGATCGGCGAAGCACGATTACGCGACCCGGCCGGCGTGCACGGCACGTCCGACGTCGCGGCGTCCGCTGCGGGCAGCGCGTCGAAGCCGCGGATCGCCGCGGCGATCTCCTCCGCCGCGCCCTGCCCCTGGACCTTGACCGGCCAAACGACGACGTGCGTCGGGCAACGATCCTCCAGCCGGTGGAGGATGTCGCGGATCACCGCCCCGGCACCCGAGGTGACGACACCGATGACGCGCGGCATGAAAGGTAGGGCCCGACGCGCGCGCGATTTCGCGAACAGCCCTTCGGCATCGAAGCGCGCCTTGTTGCGCTCGAGCAGCGCCATCAGCGCACCCGCGCCGGCGAGCTCCATCCGCTCGATGATGATCTGGTATTTCGAGCGGCCCGGATAGGTCGTCAGCCGTCCGGTCGCGATCACCTCGACGCCGTCTTCCGGGCGGAAGGCGAGCGATGCGCTGTTGCCCTTCCACATCACGCCGTCGATCACGGCGCTGTCGTCCTTCAGTGCCAGGTACGAGTGGCCCGAGGCGACACGCTTGTAGCCCGAGATCTCGCCGCGAAGCCGGACGTGACCGAACTCGCCCTCGACCATCCGCTTCAAGCGGCCCGACAGCTCGCCGACCGACAGCGCCATCGTATTGTCGCCCGCCACCGGCTCGGCTACCAGCCGCCCTGGCGGAGTATCGAAAAGGGGGTCGGCCATGAATATCCTGTTGATCGGGTCGGGCGGCCGCGAACACGCACTGGCATGGCGGCTGGCGCAGTCGCCCCGCCTCGATACGCTGTTCGCCGCGCCGGGCAACCCCGGGATCGCGGACCATGCGACGGTCGTCGATCTCGACCCCGCCGATCACCGCGCGGTGATCGACTTCGTGCGGCGGCAGCAGATCGGGCTGGTTGTCGTCGGCCCCGAGGCGCCGCTGGTCGAGGGACTGGCCGACAACGTCCGCGCGATCGGCGTGCCCGTGTTTGGTCCGGGCCGCGAGGCCGCGCGGCTGGAGGGATCGAAGGGCTTCACCAAGGATCTGTGCGCGCGCGTCGGCATCCCCACCGCCCGCTACTCGCGCGTCACCTCGCGCGACGGCGCGCTCGCCTGCCTCGACGATTTCGCGACCGCGGATGGCTGCCGCTGCGTCATCAAGGCCGACGGCCTCGCCGCGGGCAAGGGCGTGACCGTCGCGATGTCGCGCGACGAGGCCGAGACGGCGATCCATGAGCTATTCGCGCACGGCCCCGCGGAGGCGGTGATCGAAGAGTTCCTGGAGGGCGAGGAAGCCAGCCTGTTCGTACTGAGCGACGGTACCAGCAGCGCGTCATTCGGCTCGGCGCAGGACCACAAGCGCGTCGGCGACGGCGACACGGGCGCGAACACCGGCGGCATGGGCGCCTACTCGCCCGCCGCGTGCCTGTCGGCCGAGGACGAGGAGCGCGCGCTGGGCGAGATCGTCCGCCCGACGATCGACGCGCTCGCAGCCGCGGGCACCCCATACGTCGGCGTGCTCTATGCCGGGCTGATGCTGACCGCGGACGGGCCCAAGCTGATCGAGTACAACGTCCGCTTCGGCGATCCCGAATGCCAGGTGCTGATGGCGCGTTTCGACGGCGATCTGGTTGAGGTGCTGCTCGCCGTGGCGGAGGGCCGGCTGACCGACCTGTCCGAGCCGCGCTTTCGCGACGAAGTGGCGCTGACCGTCGTCATGGCCGCGCGCGGCTATCCCGGAACGCCCGAGACCGGCGGGGCGATCAGTGGCATTTCGCATGCCGAGGCGGACGGTGCGCGCGTGTTTCAGGCGGGGACGCGCATGCAGGACGGCCAACTCGTGGCGAACGGCGGGCGCGTACTCGCGGTCACCGCCACCGGCGACAGCGTGCGCGCGGCGCACGCCGCCGCTTATGCCGCGGTCGACCGCATCGACTTTCCGACCGGTTTCTGCCGCCGCGACATCGGCTGGCGCGAGATCGCGCGCGAGGACGACGGCACGCATCGCGCTTGAGGACCCTCGGCCGGCGCTCTACGTTCTCGCCTTATGGGCAATTTTTCGATGATACCGTTTTCGCAGGACAACCTGCTCGTGCTGATCGCGCTCGGGCTGGTGGCGCTGCTCGCGCTGCTGACGATCATCGGCATGATCAAGGGCGCGCGATTGAAAAACGCCCGTCGTGCCGCCGAGAAGGAGGAGCAGGCGCGCATCGATGCGCTCCGCGAGGACGGTGTCGAGGAGCGTGACGCCGATATCGCGGGCGAGTCGTTCGCCGACCGCCCGCCGCCGAGCGCGGCCTCGACGCTCGCACCCGAGGGTCAGCGCAGCGGCAGCACCGAAGCGCGCTCCGCCACGCCATCTGCGCCATCAATCGATCGCGCCGCCGATACCGGTCCGGACGACATCGCGCCGGCGATCGATGACCAGCCGAGCGAACCGCCGCTCGCCGACGAGCCAATTGCCGCCGCTGCGCCGCTTGACGCCTCGCCCGCCAGTGCCGCGGCCGATAGCCCCGGCGCACCCGAGTTCGTCGCCACCGATACAGCACCCGCTGGCGGGTCGATCACGCAGTTGAAGGGGCTCGGGCCCAAGATCGCGGCGCGTTTGGGCGAACTCGGCATCACGCGGGTCGACCAGCTCGCCTGGCTGGACGATCAGGAAGCCGCCGATCTCGATGCGCAGCTCGGCGCGTTCCAGGGCCGGATGGAGCGCGATCGCTGGCGCGAGCAGGCGCGCTTCCTCGCGCAGGGCGACCGCGCCGGCTACGAGGCACAGTTCGGCAAGCTCGGATGAGCGTCGCCTTTCGTCGTGAGAGCGACGACGAGCATCTCGAGCCGACGTTCGAGCTGCCGCTGCCGCCCGGCCCCAATCTGGTCACCGCGCGCGGTCGTCAGCTGATCGCGGATCGGATCACCGCGTTGGAGGGCGAGATCGAGGCGACCGACGACGCCGAAGCGGTAAAGAAACTCCGCCGCGACCTGCGCTACTGGCAGACGCGGCGCGCGACTGCGATCGAGACGCGTCCGCGCGACGACGGGGCAATCGGCTTCGGCAACCGCGTCACCTTCACGCTCGCGGGAAAGCAGCGCGCCGTCACGCTCGTCGGCGACGACGAGGCCGATCCGGCGGCGGGGGCGATCGCCTTCTCCGCCCCGCTCGCGCGCGCGCTGATGGGCGCAGAGGCGGGCGAGCTGGTCTCGTTCAACGGCCGCGAGAATGCGATCGAGGTGCTGTCGGTCGAGTAAAGCCCGTCACGCCCCTGCCCCGCGTCGCCATGGGATTCGTCCGGCGAGCGGCCACAGGATGTTGATCGCCAGCCCACCGAGCACCAGCGCCCCCGCGCCCAGCTTCCACCCCGGCAGCGGTTCGCCCAGCAGCAGCGCGCTTGCCCCCATGCCGAACACCGGCACCAGCATCGCGAGCGGCGTGATCGTGGCGGCGGGATGCCGCGCGAGCAGCCAGCCCCAGGCGGCATAGCCGAACAGCGAGTTGCCGACCGACTGCCACACCACCGCGCCCCAGGTGGCAGGCGTCGCCTGCGCCAGCGCGGTCGCGATCGGCTGCCATCCCTCCAGCACCAAGGCCGCGAGCACCAGCGGCGGCACCGCGAACATGCTCGACCAGACGACGAACGCCAGCATGTCGGTCACCCCGCTCGCCTTGGCGACGTGATTGCCGCCCGCCCAACTGAGCGCTGCCGCGATGACGAGCGCGAGCCCGAGCGGGGTCGCGGCACCCCCGCCGTGCGCGACGATCACGCTGATCCCCAAGGTCGCCATGACGAGTGCCAGCACCTGCACCGGCTTCACCCGCTCGCCGCGGAACGCCATCGCTAGCGCGATCGTGAAGAACACCTGAGCCTGCACGACCAGGCTGGCGAGCCCGGGCGAGATCAGCCCGTCCATCGCGATGAACAGCAGTCCGAACTGTCCTGCCCCGATCAGGACGCCGTAGCTCGCCAGATCACGCCAGCGCACCGCCGGGCGGCGGATGAACAGTGCGGCGGGCAGGAACGCGAGGGTGAAGCGTAGTGCGGCGAAGGCGAGCGGCGGCAGCTGTTCCAGCGCGACGCGGATGACGACGAAATTGGTTCCCCACACGACCACAACCGCGAGACCGAGCAGCAGGTGGCGCAGCGGCACGTGCCCCGCTCCCGGCCCCGCTCCTGCCCTCGCCGTGGGCTGGCTCAGCGCAGCAGCCCCAGTTCGGTCAGCTCGGCACGCAGCGTGACCGCATCGCGGAAATGATGCGCGCGGATGCCAACCGCGCGTGCGCCCGCGATGTTTGCCGCATTGTCGTCAACGAAGATCGTCTCATCCGCCGCCACCCCGAAACGGCGCAGCGCGAGGCGATAGATTGCGGCGTCGGGCTTGATCAGCTTCTCGTCGCCCGAGACGACGATGTCGCGGAAACGATCGAACAGCGCCGCCTCGCGCGCACGGAAGGGCGCGAAGAACTCGCCGGAAAAGTTGGTGATCGCGAACAACGGCACGCCGTTCGCGTCCAGCTCCTCGACGATCGCGGGCATGTCGGTGATCGGTCCTGGGATCTGCTCGGAGAAGCGCGGCCCCCAGGCGCGGATCATCTCGGCATGCTCGGGATGAAGCGCGATCAGCTCGGCCGAGGTCTCCGCAAACGGGCGTCCCGCATCATGCTGGAAATGCCACTCGCGCGTGGCGACCTCTCGCAAGAATAGGTCGAGCGCCTGTTCGTCGTCGAACAGGCGCTCGTACAGGACCCGCGGATCCCAATCATAAAGCACGTGCCCGACATCGAAGATCACCGACGTGACGGGCATGTACCGTTTCACTCCAGCCGCGCCGCGGGTGCCGGCGCCGGCCGAATCAGCCCTGGCGAGCCTTGAAGCGACGGTTGGTCTTGTTGATGACGTAGGTACGGCCGCGGCGACGGATCACGCGGTTGTCGCGGTGGCGGTCCTTGAGCGACTTCAAGCTGTTGCGGATCTTCATGGTGCGCCTTTGTGGGTCGTGTTCGTGTGGAAACCGGAAAGCGCGCCGCCTAGTGAAACCGGCCCGCGAAGTCAACCGCGCGCCCGTTGCACCGGTGCACGATCCGGATGCACGCCCTGGGAGCCTGCGCGCGCTTGCGGCGTTACTGCATCGAAACGACCCTTTCCAGGAGAGAAGGCTTCATGCGCGCTTTGCCCATCGCCGTCCTTGCCGCCGCCACGCTCGTGTCCGCCTGCGCCACCGGGCCGCAGCGTTTTCCGGTGTCCGCGACGCGCTTCCACTATGATCCGGTGACGCAGCGCGGCACGATCGCAGTGGAGCCGCTGCCTGGGCCGACGACGCCCAGCATCGAGTACAAGACCTATGCCGCGGCGGTGCAGAGCGAGTTGTTGCGCCAGGGCTTCACCAACCCCGCGCCCGGCGCCACCGCGCAATATATCGCGACGGTCGGTTTCACACGCGCACCGCAATCGCTGCCGCGTCGGCGCTCGCCGATCTCGATCGGCCTGGGCGGCGGTGTCGGTGGCGGCGGCTGGCGCAGCGGCGGCGGAGTCGGCGCTGGCGTCGGCTTCCCGGTTGGCGGCGGTGGCGGCGGCGAAGGCGTGGTGACCGAGCTGTCGGTGCGCATCCGCAAGGGCCCCGACGCGATCTGGGAAGGGCAGGCGCAATCGCTGACCGACACCAGCGCGCCGAGCGCGGACAGCGCCTCGATCGCGCAGCGACTCGCGTCCGCGCTGTTCACCGGTTTCCCCGGCGAATCGGGTCGCACGATTGAGGTGAAGTAAGTAGGCTGGTCGCATGACCCTATCGATCAACGCAGCCTTTGACGGCGGCAACATCCGCCTCGTCGCCGTTCACGATACTCGCGTCGACCTGGAGATCGTGCGCGATCACCAGTCCGATTTCTTTCAATGGTTCTACTTCCGCGCCGCCGGACTGGAGGGTCGCACCACCTTCCGCATCCTGAACGCCGGGCAGTCCGCTTATCCGTTCGGCTGGCCGGGGTACAAGACGCGCGCGTCGACCGACCTGACACACTGGCGGATGATCGATACGCGCTACGCCGACGGCGTGCTCGAGTTCGACTGGGACGCCGCCGGTGCCGGCGGTGATCTCGCCTGGTTCGCCTATTTCGCGCCCTATACGATGGAGATGCACGCGCATCTTGTCGCGCGCATCGCTGCGCGGTCCGGCGTCACCCACCGTGAGCTTGGCCAGACACTCGACGGGCAGGCGATCGACTATCTCCGCGTCGGGTCGGGCGAGAAGCAGGTGTGGCTCTACGGCCGCCAGCATCCGGGCGAGTCGATGACCGAATGGTGGATGGAAGGCGCGCTCGACTGGCTGACAAGCGATGCCGCGCAGCCGCTGCTGTCGAAGGCGACCGTCCACGTCGTGCCCAACATGAACCCCGACGGGACGCGGCGCGGACACCTGCGTACCAACGCTGCGGGCGTGAACCTCAACCGCGAATGGCACGCGCCCAGCGCCGAGCGCAGCCCCGAGGTGTTGTGCGTGCTCGCCGAAATGGACCGGACCGGCGTCACCTTCGCGATGGACGTCCACGGTGACGAGGCGATCGCAGCGAATTTCATCGCCGGGTTCGAGGGCATTCCGTCGTGGACCGATGCGCACGGCGACAAATTCTACGATTTCGGTCGCCGGCTCGCCGCGCACACACCCGATTTCCAGACCGAGCTCGGTTACGACAAGTCGCCCGCAGGCAAGGCCAATCTGTCGATGTCGACCAACCAGCTCGCCGAGCGGTTCGGCGCGGTGTCGGTGACGCTGGAGATGCCGTTCAAGGACCACGACCCCAACCCCGACGCCGTGTTCGGCTGGAGCCCCGAGCGCTCGAAGCGGCTGGGCGTATCGTGCCTGGAAGTTCTGTCGGAGATGATCGACGGGTTGTGAGTGAACGGCTTCCTCCCCGACCGGGAGGGGGCGTTCGCGCCTCAATAATCCTTCGACACGCGCACGTTGCCGCTCTGCCGCCCGAGCGTCGAGATCGACGACAGCAGCGAGAGCCAGCGCGTGACCTGATACTCGACGCGCGTGGCCGAATAGCCCTGCCCATCGGTGATGATCTCGGCATAAACGCGCCGCGTTACGTACTTGCCCGCCGCGATCGAGGTGCCCTGCCCGGTCTGCGGGTCGGCGGGCAGGATGCGCAGACGGTCGAGCCCGGCCGCGCGGCGGACCGCGTTGATCGGGTTCAGGCCGTTGCCGCCGTCCTGCAGCGCGGCGACTGCGGCGGCGAGCTGCAACGCCTCTGGCGCGGACAGGTTGGTGATCGAGGTGCCGAACAGTAGCCGCGAGAGCAGTTCGTCCTGCGGCAGTGCGGGGACGCTGCTGAAGGTGATCTCGGGCTTCTGCGCGACGCCCGTCACGCGGATGGTGGCACGCAGGCCAGTCGAGTCGGCGTTCGCCTCGATGTCGAGCGCGGGGTTCGCTGGCACCTCGCCGCCGAAGCGTAGCACGCCGCGCTCAAGCTCGAACTCGCGCCCCGCGAATTCGTAATCGCCGCGGATCAGGTCGGCTCGGCCGGTGATCGCGGGATTGTCGGGAGTGCCGGCGATGGTCACGTCGGTCGACCATTCGGACGACAGACCCAGCCCACTGACCATCAGACCACCCTTCGCGCGCGCGTGAACGGCGAGCGTCCAGGGAGCAGGCCCTGCATCGTCGTCCGCCTCGCCCCCGCCGGGCAGGTTGATCTCGCGGATGTTGAGCTGCGGCAGCGCGCTCGCGACCGTCGCTTGCCCCAGTCGATAACGGCTCGCGTCGAGCCGCACGTCACCCGCGATCCGCCCGCCCGATCCGTCGGAGGTGAAGGCGAGCGGCCCCGTTACGGTCGCGCCGATATCGTCGCGATCGATCAGCACCGCCCGGTTCGCCTGCATTCTGAGATCGAGTGCGACACCCTTCGCACCCGCGAAATCGAACCGCCCGGTGCCGGTCACGCTGCCGCCGCGCCCGGCATCGGCGGTGAAGGTCTGGATCTGCAATTGCGAGCCCGCGAACCGCCCCGCCGCCTGCACGTTGGTGAGCGCGGTGCCCGTCGTCGCGCTGCTGATCCGCGCGCCGCTCGCACGCACCTGCCCCCTGATCTGCGGCGCGCGCACGCTGCCCGACACGTCGGCGGCGATCGCGACCGGGCCGGCGAGGTCGAACAACTCGACGCGCGTCAGCCGCCACAACGTGTCCGCGGGACCGCTGTAGCGCAATTGCGCGAACAGGCCCGCACCAAGCAGCCGCTCGACCACGTCGCCCTGCCCCAAGGGGCGCAGCAGCGCCTGCGCGCGTCCGATCGTGCGCCCGTTCGACGCCATAACCGCGCGCACCCCGGCCTTGTCGGCCGTCAGCACGCCTGCGATCCCGAGGTCGATCGGGGTCGAGGATTGCAGCAGCCCCGACCGCGTCAAGCCGCGGACGGTCATGTTGACGCGCCCCGTCGGCGCCTCGTCCCCCCGCGCGGCATAATGGAGCGTGCCAGAGGCGTTGCCGCCAAGCCCGAGGCCGGCATAGCCGATGTCGAGCACTGACAAGGGCATCGTATCGACGCTCAGGTCCACCGCGGTGTCGACCGCGCCGAACCGCCCCGACACCTGCGCCTTGCCGCCCGCGAAGGACAGACCAGTCGGAGCGAGCAGCCAGTCGTCGCCGTCGCGACGCAGCCGCGCGGGCGTGTCGAGCCGGATCGGCTGATTGCCGACCTTGCCCTGCGCCTGCACCGTGTAACCGTCGGCGGTGATCTGCGTCACCGTCTGGATCTGGAAGCCTGCGCCGCGCGACCCCGCGATCGAGGCGCGGACCTTGCCCGTCTCGCCATTGAGCTTCGCGGTGCCGGCGAAGCGCGCGACGCTGAGCGACCCGCGGCGCAGCCCGCTGCCGGTCGCGGTCGCCTCGATCCGCGTGCCCGCGGGGTCGAGCAAGGTGGTGAAATCGACGTGTCCCTGCCTGACCGCGATCGTCCCTAGCCGTGCGGCGCGCGCGTCGAGCGCGCCTGCGATCCGCTGGATCGTCCCCTGCGGCGCGAAGTCGAGCGTGCCCGACAGCCCGCCGCCCGCGACCGTCAACCGCCCGAGGAAGCCGTTCGGCACGATGTCGAGCGCGCCCGCCGCGCGCGTGCCGCTCACGTCGAGCCGCGCGATCACGACGCGAGCGGTGCCGCCCTTGGGCAGCAGGATCTGTCCCTCGGTCGTGAACGGTCCCAGTCGCGAGCCGCCTGCGGCGGTGAAGGCGAAGCCGGTGGGCGTCGGATCGAGGTGCGCGCGCACGTTCGACAGGCCGAGCGCCGCGTTGGGCCGCTGGAACAGGAGATCGATCGTCGGCCGCTCAATCTGTCCATCGAGCGTCAGCGTCAGCGCGCCGTAGCTCGCCTGCCGCCCCGCGCCTTCGAAGTGGAAGGTACCGTCGCGGCGACGATACCCGCTTCCCGCCAGCCTGATCTGCGGCGCGGTGAGCACGAGATTGGTGAAATGGAGCACACCGTCGGGTGTGCGCTCCAGCATCGTCTCGACGTGCGGCAGTCCGCCCGCCAGGCTGCGGAAGAAGCCGTTGTCGAGCCTGACCATCTGCGCACTGCCGCGCCCGACGACACGTGTGCCGCGGCCGCCCGGCCCCGGCACCACGCTCAGCCGCGATTGCACGTCGACGATCCCGAGCCCGGGAATGAGGAAACGCCCCAGCGCACCGTTGACGCCGATGTCGAACTGCCCGTTCGACAGGTCGAGCTGCAGGTTGATCCGCCCGGTCAGTTTGTCCGACCGCACGCGCAGATCGTCGCCGGTCACCAGCTTCGAGGTGACGCGCAGCGTGCCGTCGACGACGAGGTTGCGCAGGATGCCGCCCGCGACATTACCGACCCCGGTCACGCGCGCGGCGGTGAAGCGGACCGGCAGCGCGACCGGCGCCTTCGACCAGCGCCCGCGCCCCGCGGCGCGCGCCTGCTCGAACCCGGTCTGGTCGAACGAGAAGCGCGGCGCGGTGATACGGTAATCGAACGTAAAGGCGCGCAGCGGCCCGTCCAGGATCGCGCGCAGCTCCATGTTCTGCGCGCGCATGTTGCGGAATAGCGCCTCGGGCCGCAGCAGCCGCGCGCGCAGGCGCAGATTGTCGAACGCGCTGCGCGCGAGATCGACGACCCCGCTGGCCTCTGCCGCTAGCGCGGCGGAGCGCATTGAAAGCGTGCCGTCGAGCCGGCGGTTAGACAGGCGCGCACTGCCGTTCACCACAACGCGTGGGGCCGTGAGCGACTGGAGCTTGCCGCGCGTGATGCTGGCAGGCGTGATGCTGCCGGTCAGCGTGTAGCGCCCCGCGTCGTTGCCGAGCGCGAGGTCGAGCACACGCGCGCCGCCCGCCTGTGCGCGCGCGGTCCCGCGCCAGCGTTGCCAGTCGCCGACACCCCCGACATCGAGCGTCACCGCACGACGCAGCCCGGTCAGTTGCGCGAGCACGCCGTTTGCCGAACCACGCGCGCGGACGTCGAGGTCGAAGCGTCCGGCGTCGGGCACCGCGTCGATGCGCGCGGTGATGCGGTCGCTCCCCTGCACCAGCGCGGCGAGATCGACTGACGCGTGACCGGAGCGGATATCGGCGCGACCCTCGATCCGGCCTTCGCGCTGCTTGCCCGTCACGCGCGGCGCGACGACGAGGCGCACGACGCGCAACCGCCCGATCGCGATGTCGAAATCGGGCAGGATCGGGCCCTGTTTGCCGGTGTCGAGCGTGCGCGGCAGCTTGGCGAGCGTCGCGGTCGGGATATCGAGCGCGGCGATCTCGAGCCGGTTTGACACGTAAGCGAACGGGTTCCAGTCGAGCCGCGCGCGCGGCACCGCGAGCACGAGCCCGTCGGGATCGCTCAGCCGGAAGTCGACCAGCGTCGCCTTGCCGTACAGCGACCCGTCGATCCGCCCGATGTGGAAACGCAGCCCATTGGCAGGAGCGAGCGCGTTGACGCGGTCGGCGACGAAACGGTGACCGAGGTCGCTGTCGAGCACCAACGCAGTGACCGCGACCAGCGCGGCGAGCGCCGTCACCGCGACCGCGAACCAGCGCAGGAGCCGCGTCAAAATGCCTGCCCCAGCGAGACGTAGACCGCGATCCGGCTGTCACCCGGTTGCGGGTTGAGCGGCGTGCCGACGTCGAGCCTGATCGGGCCGAAGTTGGAATAATAACGCACGCCCAGCCCGGCGCCGTATTGCAACCCGCTGAAGTCGGGCACGCCGCCGGTGTAGATGTTGCCGCCGTCGAAGAAGGGCACGACACCGAAATTGCCGAACGCCTTGACCCGCGCCTCGATCGAGAATTCGGCGAGGCTGCGCCCGCCGATCGGGTCGTTGTTGACGTCGCGCGGCCCGATCGCCTGAAAGCCGTAGCCGCGCACCGACGCGCCACCGCCGGCATAGAAGCGCCGCGACGGCGCGATCTGATCGCGCGGCGCGCCCAGGATCGTGCCCATGCGCACCCGCCCCGCGAGCGTCACCGCCCGTGTCGCGGGCACGTAGCCGCTCGCGTCGATCTGCGTGCGCGCATAGCCGAACGCGCTGCCTTGCAGGCTGACCTCGGGGCTGAACCGCCCCGACAAGCGGAACCCGCGCGACGGGTTGAGCAGGTCGTCCGACCCGTCGTACCCCAGACTCGTCGGCAGCGCGCCGATGAAGAAGGTGCGACGGCGTGGCGCACCCGTCGAGGCGATCACGTCGCGCTCGTCGGTCGCGACCAGCTCGGCGCCCAGCGACCAGGTCCAGGTTTTCTGGAAGAAGATGTTGGTCTGCCGCTCGAGCGAACCGCTTAGCGTCAGCGTGTTGGCGTCGTACGCGTCGCGCTGCGTGTGCGCGGCGGCGAACTGCGCGGTCAGCACCTGGTCGCGCTCCCGAAAGTTGTTGCGCCGGAACACGACCGAGCCGAGCTGCTCGCGCGTGCCGAGCACGCCGCGCAGCGTCAGCGCACCTTCGGGCGGGAACAGGTTGCGGTGCGTCCAGCTCACCTCCGACCGCGCGCCCTCGCCGGTGCCGTAGCCGAGCTCGGCCGCGACCGTGCGCGGTGGCGCGGGATCCAGCCGCACGTCGAGGTCGACCGTGTCGGGCGTGGCGCCCGGTTTGGGCGTCACCTGCGCGGTTGAGACGAGCCCGGTCTGGATCAGCGCGCGGCGCAGGTCGTCGACGCCCGATGTGGTGTACGGGTCCCCCGGTGCGAACCGCGCGATCTCCTGCACGTGGCGTGCATCGAACACGCGGTTGTTCGGATTGGCGGTGATCTGTCCGAAACGCCGGGCGGTGCCGGTCGACAAATCCACGTTTAGCGTCGCGGTGCGCGTCGCATGGTCGACCACGATCTCGGGCTCGCCTACCTTGGCGAAAGGAAACCCTTGTTCGCCCACCGCGGTGCGCAGCCGCGTCTCCGCCGCCGCGATCGTATCGGCATTGACCGGATCGTTGCCGGTCACCGGAAACGCCTTTTCCAGTGCCGTCGCCTTGTCGCCCGCACCCGCCACGCCGTTCAGCGTCACCCCGGCGAAGCGGTACAACGGCCCGGGCGTCGCCTGAAGGACGATCACCGGGCGCTTCGCCGCGGTCGCGACCGCGGTGGTGACCGCGGCGTCGTAATAACCCTCGCCCTTCAACAGCGTGACGAGCAGATCGGCGTCCTCGCGCGCGCGGCGGTCGAGCTGCGCGGCATTGGCCTCCTTGTTGTGATTGGCGGCCAGCGTCGACAATTCCTCGAACCGCTGGCGCAGCAGCGCGGAGGCGATGCCGTCGATCCCCTCGACGCGGTAATCGTACCGCGTCAGCGCGTTGACGTCGGCGCGGCGTGCGCTCGCACTCGTCGCGGCGGGCGATGCCGACAGATCGGGCCAGTCGACCCCGATGTCGGGCATGGCCGCGAGCGGCGCGCCGGGATCGAGCTCGAGCGGGTCCGCCTGCTGCGGCACGGCGCGATCGGAACGGCTCGCCGCGTCGGTCGCAACGGGTGACACCGGCGCGGGTGCGACGGGCGCGCGCGCCTGCTGCGCGTCCGCCGCGGATGCCAGACCAACGATTCCCCCCGCGGCGCACAGCAGCACGCGGCGGTGCCCCACACGCGGACCCATCCTCAGCGACTTAGCTCGCACGATCGCGCGACAACAGGGGCAAAGCGCGTGCGGCGGCGCAGCACGACCACGGTTGGTCGCGCCCGGATCAGCGGCTGACCGCCAAACAGGGCGGCTGGCATCGCGTCGGGCGACGTGGCACAGCGCGCGGCATGAGCCAGCCGAACAGACCCTCCGCCGCGGGCGGTTTCTTCATCGCCGCGGGCGCGCTGGGCGGAACGGTGCTGGGCATCGCGCTGCGCCAGCCATCGCTCGGCTTCCTCGGCGGGGTCGCGCTCGGCGGCGTGATCGCGCTCGCGATCTGGCTAATCGATCGCCGCCGCTAAGGGTGGTCTGCCCGTCGTGACACGCGAGGCGCTGAGCGGGTAAAACGGTGCGGCACGGCAGGACCTCCCCTGCCCGGACCCGTGCCACTGCGTCCGCTTCACAGATCGCGTAGCAGCAATCGCGCGCGCCCGATCACCGTCACCTCGCGCGCTGGACGTTCGATCGGCGCGTAATCGGGATTGTCGCTCGCGATCACCATCGCCGCACCGTGGCGCCGCACGCGCTTGAGCGCCAGCAGATCATCGACGCGGATCACGAACAGGTCGCCACCCGCGGGCACCGCGCGCGCGCCGCGATCTACCAGCACGCGGTCGCCGTCGCAGATGGCCGGCGCCATCGAATCGCCGCGCACGCCGATGATCGACGCGTCGGCCGCGGCGATGCCGGTGGCGCGCAGCGTGTCGGGCGCGAACGCTTCATAGCGCACGACGCGCTCGTCCGCGGGCGCGGCACCTGGCCCTGCCGAGGCTGCCAGCGCCAGATAGGGTACGCGCACCAGCGCGGGCGCGTCGGGTACGGGCCCACCCAGCACCGCCTCGTCGACATCGAAGAAGGCGGCGAGCATGCGCCGGTCGCGCTCGGGCAGGACGCGCGGCGTCCCGCGCCGGACATATTGCTGCAGGTACGCCACGTTGCGCCCCAGCATCCGCGACAAACCAGCCAAACTCACTCCGCGCGCCAGCGCCAGGCGATCGAGCGCGTTTCGGGGTGTTTCGACCATGCCGATCGCTAGTCGCAGGAAATTTCCTAGACAAGTAGGGAAATGAGGAACAGGTCGTGAACAGGTTCCCGGAACACCGATTCGTGGCCCGGGATCTTCGACCTGCGACCCGTGCTTTGGGGGGGAATGCCGAATGACCTTGCTGACCGACATCGACCGATATCTGCGTCACACCGGCATGCCCGAGACGAAGTTCGGACGGCTGGCAGTGCGCGATCCGCGTCTCGTTCACGACCTGCGCCGCGGCCGCGTGCCGGGCCCGAGCATCTGCGCGCGGGTCACCGCGATGATGGAGCAACGCTGATGCGCGCGGCCGAGCGGCTGGAGCGCGCATTGTGCGCGTCGGCGCGGCGTGCGGGCGCGCCGATCGCGATCGCGTCGCACGCCGCGCGCGAGTGGCGCTCCGCGACCTTCACCGGAGCGCGTCACGTGGTTGAGGCATGCGGCACGCGCGGCGACGCGCTAGACGCCTGGCTCGCCACCTTGCAGGACGACGAACTGGCGGTGCCTGGTCACGTCGTTGCCGAACTCCGCGTCAGCGCGCGCGAGGGTGCGGGCGACGCCGCGCGCTTCCGGCTTGAGGGCGTGACGGTCGCGCTCGCCTGATCACCCCGCGGCGAGACGGCGCAGGCGTTGCAGCGTGTCGTCGAGTGACACCGGCGCGGGCGGTTCGGCGGGTGTCGCGTCGCCGATCGGTGAAGGTGCCGGCTGCGGCTCGGCCACCGTGGCGGACACCTGCGGCGGCGCAGCGATCGGGGCCGCGACGATCCGCCGCTGCGCCGCACCGCGTTCCAGCCGGGCGAGCAACCCCGCGATCGACTCGTCTTCCGCCACGCTCGCGAACGCGGCGGGCGATTGCGCGCCGGGCCTCACCAGGCGCGGCGAAACCGGCGCGCGTGCCGCCGGCTCGCTTGCAGGCGCACCCGGCGCTATCGGAGCGACCGCGTCTTCGCCAAGCTGGCCGGGTTGCATCGCCGCCGTCTCGACAGGTTCTGGTGCCAGAACCGGCGGCGGCACGGTTTCGCGATGATCGTCTTCGACCCATTCGCGCCACTCGGCCTCGTCGCTCCCGCCGCTCGCATCGGTTTTCGGCTCATCGACCTGCTCGACCCACGCGCGCGGTTCCTCCTCGCGGGGGAGCGCCGCGGCGCTTGGCGCGGCTACCTCGTGCGTCGCGACCGGCTCGGCGCGGCGGACAAGCGGCGGAAGCGGCTCTGGCGGTGCCATCGGTCGCAGCGGCACCGCGGCGGGATCGAAATCGGCGAGCGGGCGGTCGAGATCGGCGGGCAGCGGCTGCTCGGCGGGCGGCGGCAGCGGGGCGGACCGGTGATCCTCCTCGCCGAAGATCGGCAGCGGATCGCCCAGGTCGCTCGCCGCGCGGATCGGGCGACGCGGCGGTGCGTCCGGGTGCGCGTCGGCGCGGCGCACGACCGGTGCCGGCTCCTCCTCGCCATCGACGACCGCACGCGGCGCGCGCGCGAAGGCGTCGAGCCGCGCGCGCAGCCATGCCTTGCCCTGCGGCGCAAAGCCGCACGCGGCGATCAGCGCGCCTGCCGCGAGCGCCAGGATCGTGCGCCCGGTCGTGCCGATCGGTGACGCGGCGGCGGGCAGCACGCTCGCGAACCCGGCGCGGTCGACCGCGGCGTTCAGCACGTCGCTCGGCACCGTGGCGATGCCGACCGCGACGCCGAGCCCGATCAGCAGCGCGATCGCGGGCGCGGCATGATGCCTCACGCGTTCAAGGGGGAATGTGCTTGCCATGCTGGGTCCTGCCGCGCGTTCGCGAGTTCGTGGTAAACGGGGTCGTAGCGCGCAATATTTGACGACCAGTTACGCTCGGCCTCGACAAAGGCGCGCGCGCGCCGCCGCCGGGCGGGCCATTCGGATCGATCGGCGAGCAATCCCGCCAGCGCCGCGGCGATCGCGGCCGGATCGTCGGGCGCGAACAACGTGCCGGTGTCGCGGTCGCGGATCAGTTCGCGGTGGCCGCCGATGTCGGACGCGGCGACGATCCGTTCCTGCGCCATCGCCTCCAGCGGCTTCAACGGCGTGACGAGATTGGTCAGCCGCATCCGCTTGCGGGGATAGGCGAGCACGTCGACCAGGCTGTAGTAACGCTCGACCTCGGCGTGCGGCACGCGCCCGACGAAGCGGATCTGCGCCGCCACAGGCGAAGCGTTCGCCTGCGCGCGCAGCGCCGCCTCCATCGGCCCGCCGCCGACCAGCAGCAGTTGCGCGCCAGGCCGCGCCGCCACCAGCGCGGGCATCGCGGCGATCAGGTCGTCCAGGCCTTCGTAATCGTAGAAGCTGCCGATGAAGCCGATCACCTCGTCGCCCAGCCCCAATTCGGCCGCGAGGGCCGTGTCACGCACCGGCGGGGTGCCGAACAGCGTCAGGTCAACGCCGTTGGGCGACACGATGATCTTGGCAGGTGGAATGCCGCGCGCGATCAGGTCGCCGCGAAGCCCGTCGCAGATCACCGCGACCGCGTCGGCGCGGCGGCATAGCCACGTCTCCAGCGCGCGCGTCGCGCGGTAGCGTGCGCTTCCCTCGCGCCCCGTCCCGTTGCCGACCGCGGCATCCTCCCAGAAGGCGCGAATTTCGTAGAGCAGCGGCAAGCCCCGACGGCGCGCAACGCGTAGCGCGGCGAGCCCGCCCAGCACCGGCGAATGCGCGTGGAGCACGTCGGGGCGGAACCGCTCCGCCACCTCTTCGACGCGGGCGGCGAGTGCCGCGATCTCGCGCAGCTCACCCAGTGGCGCAGGCAGTTTGCCCGGCGGCGTAGTGCGGAAGAAGTCGATCCCGTCGACCTTCTCTTCCGCCAACGCGGTTGCCCCCTGCCGCGCCCCCGTGACCGCCGCGACCTGCCACCCGCGCGCCATCTGCGCGGTCAGGATCGCGCGGGTGCGAAAGGTGTAGCCGCTCTGCAGCGGCAAGCCGTGATCGAGAACGTGGAGGATGCGCATGGCGACCCTCCTGCCCCAGGCAGGTTTAACGCCGCGTCAACTCAACCTCCTCGGTAATCGCTGTGGTTTTCCACTCGGTTTTCCTGTTCATGCTTTGGACCGCTCCAGCTTGTGGATCGCCGCAGTTGACAGCTTCCGGCCCGAACGGCGCTTCGCGTAGTGCTCGACCATCTGGAGCGACTGCCCGCTGACAGCGGCAGTTTCCGCGACGGTGCAGCCCGCCTCCAGCAAGGCGTTCACCGCGTTCTTGCGCAGGCCGTGCGGCACGATCTTGTGCTCGCGCTCCGCCGCCCATGTCTGCAATCGGTCGCGTAGAGCCGCGACCTTGAGTGGGCGTCCGACGCTATCGGCGAGGATCGTCAGGGCCGCGCGCGGGCTCCGGTCCAGCTCGGCGCGCAGGGAGGCGTGCAGCAGGATCTCCATGTCCTTGCCGGTCTTCTCCTGCTTCACCATCGCGAAGCCGTCGCGCACGTCGCTCCAGCGCATCTTGCACACGTCGCCGATACGCTGCGCGGTGTAGTAGAGCAGCGCGGCCGGTAGCCTGATCGCGGGATCGTCGCTGGCGAGCGCCTGGTCGAGCAGGTCGTCGGGCCACGGCTCGTAATCCTTCGAGTCGAACAGCGCGACGCCAGCGCAGGGATCGTTCGTCACGTGCTCGTTGTCACGCGACCAGCGGTACAGCGCGCGCATGGTGCGGATCATGCCGTTCGCCGCGCCGGTGCGATCCGCCATCTTCGCGCGCATCTGCAACACGTCGCGCCGCTCGACCTCGCCGGCCGGCGCGGTGTTCAGCTGCTTGGCGATAACGGCGAGGTACAGGCTGTACGTGCGGCGCGTGGAGGGTGCTAGGCGGTGGAACTCCGGGCTGCGTTCGTAGAGGTCGATCAGCGCCGGCACGGTCAGCACCGCCGCCACGTTCGCGCGCCGGGTGCGACCTGCCAGACACGAGGCATAGGCGTCGCCGAACCCGGCCGTGCCGATCGCGGGCAGCCGCGTGTAGATCGGCTTGCCGGCTGGCGTTTTCGTGCCGGTGTCGAAATAGGTGTACCGCTTCCCCTTCGCGGTAACGAGCTTCACGTAGGGCAGCTTACGCATATAGGTTGCTCCCTCGACGCCAGTCGGGCGCGGCTGAACCTGTTAGGCGTTCAAGCGCCTCGTCCAACAGCTTGCGGCTCCAGCGTTCCTCGCGCCCGAGCAGGACCGGCGACGGGAAACGCCCGGTCGCGACCTCGCCCTCGAACTCCGCGACCTTCATGTCGCAGTAGCTCGCGGCGGTCGCGCGGCGCATCATCGCAGGCCAGTCAGGCGCGCTTGCCATTACTCCCCCGCCTCCACCGGCTTACCGCGCGGGTTCCAGCCTTCAACCTGCCGCACCTCGTCAGCGTCGAGCACGCCCGCGTCGATCGCGATCTTGTGGTTTGCCCAGCGGGTCTGAGGATCGCCGCGCAGGAAGCCCGATAGGTCAAGCTCCAGCTCGGTGCCGTCGACCAGCACGCTACGCGCGAACTCTGCCTCCAGCTTGCGCGCCCAAGGCGCGAGCGTGAACTGCGCAAACCAGCGCCCGGCCGTCTCCGAATTGGTGAAGGTGTTGTGGCTGTAGTCCTGCACCAGCGGGGGCGGCACCTGGAACAGCCGGCAGATTTCCTCCACGCCGAACTTGCGGCTTTCCAGCAGCTCCGCGTCCTCGGGGCTGATCTGCATCTGCGTCCACTTGAGCCCATCGTCCAGGATCATCACGCGCCCGGCGTTGCCCGCACCGGCGTGCTTGCGGTTGTAGGCGTCGCGCAGGCTGTCACGCTGTTCGAGCGTCATCGGCCCGTCGTAGCTGATGATCCCGCTCGGCTGCGCGCCCTTCTCCAGAAAGGCACGCGCAAAGGTGTTGGACGCGATCACACCCGCCACCGCGTCCGCCGCGCGCGAGAGGCGCGAACGGCCGATCAACCCATCATCGGTTCGGTCGCGCAGGTGCAGCACCTCGCCCTGTAGGTAGCGCTGCACCCCTCCCCGGCCGTCTGCCACGTCATAGGCGAGCCGGCCGCTGCGCAGGTACTGCACCGTCACCATACCCCACGGCACCCATGACAGTCCGGTGATTGCGCCGCCGCCGTCGCGCTCGATCGTCGCGAGGCCGTTGCCAGTGAGCAGCGCCGACGCCACGAGGTGTTCGAGAAAGTCGGGCCAGGTGGTGGTGTCGTTCACGCCCGCGCGCGTCAGGCGGCGCACAGGGTGGTCGAGCAGCTCCGTGCGAGTATCGCCCCGGTTGCTGTAGATCAGCGCCGGCACATAGGCGAGCGCGGTGCTGATCGCGCTGGTGCAGGCGAGCACCGTGGATAGGTTCTCATGCGCGCGGGCCGACAGCGCGCCGGGGTAGCCGATGCCGGGCGCAATCGCGCTCCACGACGGATCGGTCAGGCTGGTGTCGGAACGCCGCTCGAAGCCGGCGAACGATGCGAGGCGGTCGATCATGCCCATGCGCCAAGCTCCGCGAGAATGAGGCGGCGGGCGCGTGCGGCTGCCGCGGGGTCGGTGCGCGAGCGCAAGGCAAGCTCGGTGTCGGGATAGGCTGGCCACGCCGACACGACGCTGATCTCGCGAAGCGCCACGTTCACGAGACTGCGCTTGCTGCCCGCCCACCGATCGCCGTTGCGCGGCACCGTGAACCCGAACGACATACCGCCCAGGTCGCCACGCTCGGCAAGCGCCAGCGCGTCGCGCCCGGCTGCCGTCTCGGGCAGGTCGAGCGAGAAGGCGAGCCCGCGGCTATCCTCGGACAGCCGCAGCGTGCCCGAGCGCGTGCGCCCGAGCACCTTGCCCGCATCGTGGTCGAGCAGCGCCAGCACGTCGCCGGTGAGACTGGAGCGGAACGCGCCGGGCTCGATCGTCTCCACGAACTTGCCCAGCTGCGCTTCGCTGCCGAAGGTGGCGGCATACCCCTCCAGGCGCCGCCCGCTCGACCGCACCTCGGTGAAGGCGCGACGCTCGATGAGGGGTGCCGCCGCCATCACGCTGCCGCCACGCCGGTTGCCTTGACGAACGAGGCCGGGCGACGAACGCCGAAGTCCACCGTTGCCATCGCGCGGATCAGGATGTTGCCCTTCGAGTAGGCCGTCTCCGCGTAGGGGTTCACGAGAATGTCGAGCTGCGACCAGATGCCGATCAGGAAGTCGCTCCAGTCGCCATAGATCAGCCCGTGCTTGTTCGCGTTCGGCGCGAGGTTGGCGGGCACCTGGTTGGAGAAGCGTGCCGGCTCGTTGTGGAAGATTTCCGCGAACGGGATCGGGTGCCCGTTGGTGTCGCGCGTCTTGGCTGCCACGCCCTTCACGCCGTTGGTCGACAGGAAGCTGCGCGTGTTGCCGACGTTGGCGAGGTCCGCCTTGCCGATCATGTTTGCGGTGGTCGTGAACAGGTCCGTGTCGAAAGCGACGGTCGGCACCAGCGGATCGTTCAGGATGCCGGTCGGCTGCGCGTTCGTGCCGGTGCCGGCGATGGCGGCGCGGTCGATCTCCAGCGCGATGTTGCGCGAAAGCATCTGGCGCAGGATGCCGTCCGCCGCCGGGCTCGCCTGCATGATGAGCTGGCGGGAAAGCTCCGTGATGGCGCCGACGTGGTGCGGTGCGAGGGTCAGGCTATCGAAGCTGGCGTTCCCGGTCGGCAGCGCCTCGTTCTCGTTGACCCAGCCGACGTTCGGCGATCCGGTTTCGCGCGGGATCACGACGTTGCCCGACAGGCCAGTGAGCACGGTTGCACCCATCGTCTGCATGACGGTCGCCGCGGTGAGCGCCGACGTGAACAGCTCCGGACGGAAGTCGGTCGGCACGATCGCCGCGCTGGTGGCGGTGGTCTGCGCGTCACGCGTCTCGAAGTATTCGAGCGGCACGCGGATGCCCTGCGCCGGCATATCGGAGCGACGCTGCAGCTCCTGCTCGATCTCTAGCTCGCGCCCGGCGTCGATCGTCGGGTCGAGCTGCGCGGCGATGCGGCGCGCGAGGCTGTAGTTGCGGAACTCGGGCGTGCGCTCCCCGGTCAGCGGCGTGCCCAGGTCGGTGCGGTCGGCGGCGTCGAGCGCGCGCTGGCGGTCGATCTGAGTGTCGAGGCCGCGCAACTCCGTCTCGGCTGCCTTGAAGTCGTTGTCGTTGTCGGCGGTGTGCGCCTCGTTCATGCGCGCGACGATCGCCGTGCGCTTTTCGAGGAGGGCGGCGAGCTTGCTCATTGTGTAACCTCATGCTGGCCGGGGGCCGGAGCCCCCGGCGCGGTGAACCCGTCTGTCTCACGACGATGGAAGGAGTGCCGATCGGGGTTACGCGCGAGGCCACCCCTCCCGATCGGCGATGCCCAAGCGCGGGCGGTCAGGGGTGGTGTCTGGTTCACTCGGCGTCCGGATCGCCGATGATGGCCGCTTCCTCGGCGGTGTAGCGCGCGATCATGTCGCGCAGCTTGCCGATGCGGAACGTCGTGACCTTGCGAATGTCGGTGCCGCTGAACAGCACGTCGTCCCATTCCGCATGAGCCGGAACTTGATCGGCCGGGAACGCATCGCCGCGGCCAGCGAAGTAATCCTGCACGTAGGAGATGGCCGGCGCGTCGGGGTTCTGGCGAGCCGCCTCGCCCACGGCGCACGCCATTGCGCCCGCGCGCTGCGCGTTGAACCCGTCGTCCATCAGCTCGCGGAACAGCCACAGCGCGATCATGTCGTGCTGATCGAACAAGCGAGCACGCCCCGGCACGGTGGCCGGTGCGCACCCGAACGCGCCCGCGGCGACGTGCTCATTGAAGCGGTCACGGTTTAGGCGGGCCACGCGGCACGCCACGGCAGTGGTAAGTTTTGGGGAAGGAGCCATGTTCATCACCTCTTGGTTTAACCCATAGGTATTGAACCCTCTGGGTAAACGCAAGAGGCGAGTTTCCTTTTTGTTCAATCCACCTCCTGCCCGTTCTGGTCGACCAACCCGAGGTCGACCGCCAGTGGCGCGAGCACACGGTCGCGGCCGGGATCGAGGAACTTCCACAGGTTGAGCAGCGCGTGCTTGATCGTCCGCACCTCGTTCATTTCCTCGATGCCGAAGGTGACGACCTTCTGCCGGCGATCGTTCGGGATGCCGTACCCGCCAACAAGCGTGTCCAACCGCGACGCTGCCAGCAACGCCACGAGAGCGCCGTGCTCTGCGCCACGAATGCCCCAGTTGATGGCGTAGTGCTCTGCGCCGTGTCGGGCGAACTGCGCCGTGCGCACGTCCAGGGTATCGAGGGTCGATGAGGTCTGATCGAGATGATCTTCGTGTGCGCGAGCCGCCATGAAAGCTTGCACGACAACATCGTTAGGTGCTGCGCTCGCCATGTCAGCGGCCCTCCCCGGTGATGCAGCCGAGCCGGTCGGCGCTCACCGCCATCTGGATCATCGTGTTCCAGGCGCGGACGTGGAGCGGGTTGCTGCGATCAAACGGGGGCACGCCCGGTGCGAACGCCAGCGGGTCTTCGGGGCGCTTGAGTGGGACAACATTCGAGGGTGCGCGCGTCGGCGCGCCCGTGATAGGGGCACGAGAAGCCATGTCGATCGTCCTTTGATCGTTGTGGTCAGAGCCGGCGCGGTCGTTGGTAGCTTCCGCCCGGCTCGCCATTCTGTTATCAGTTAACCATGTCGCCTGCAACTACTGATAACAGAAGCCCCAAGCGACCCGGACAGTCGGGCCAGCTGATTGGCGTTCGTCTTCAGCCCGATCAGCTCGCCGCTCTCGATGCATGGATCACCCAGCAGGCAACGCCGCCGACAAGGCCTGAGGCGATCAGGCTCATTTTAAGGGAGAAGTTGCCGTGAGTCGTGGCGGGTATCGCGGGGGTTCAACCGTCTTAAATGCGGGCTCTATCGCTCGCCAGAAACAGAACAACGATCCCGTATCAATCGAGAACATCCGCGCGATAGAAGCTGCAAGATTGGCGGCAGTGGCGGAAAAGCGCTCGAAAATCAAAGAGGCTGAGGCAAGCGCCATAATTGTAACCGACGCTATACTGAACGAGATGAGCGAAGACGAACGGGAATACTGGTCCAATCGGTAAGACTAAAGCCATCCTACCCCCGCCCCCCGGTACACCTTCGGCCCTTCGTCCGTAGCGGCCAGCCCGCACGCCATGATCGCGGCCACCAGCCCGTCGATCTTGTCGATCGACTTGTTCTTCGCGGGCTTGCGGTTGCCGGTGGGGTCGGGCTCGACGATGATGTTGCCCGCCTGCCATTTGAGAACCGGCGAGCCGTTGTGCTGCATTCGCCGCTCGATCAGCGCGCGCTCGAAGGCGTCGACCGCCGGCGCGTAGGATTTGAACCCCGGCACGAACTCGACCATCGGCAGGTCGATACCCTCGTCGGACAGCAGCTTGCCCAGGTCTTCGAACCGCCAGCGATCGAAGGCGATACCGCGCACGTCGTACCGCTGCCGAATGTCCGCGATCTGCCGCGCCACCGCGACCCGATCGGTTGCGCGGCCGGGCGTCGTCTCGATCCACCCATCGGCTGCCCAGCGATCATAGGGCACCCGGTCGCGCTCGACGCGCTCCGCGATCGTGTCTTTCGGCACGAAGTGCCAGGCGAGCAGCTTGCCGGCATCGGGAAACCACAGCGACAACGCGGTCAGGTCGCGCGTGCTCGACAGGTCCAACCCGCCAAAGCATCGCTGCCCCTCCAGCTCGAGCACGTCGAACGGCTCGCCGTTCGCCTCCCACTCGGCCGGGTTGATGAACCGCCCCTCGGCCGCGACCCGCTGGTTGAGGTTCAGCAGCCGGAACGCGGGCTCGAACGACGGCGAGCGCATCGCCATCGCCGCGGCGTCGGCGAACTCGTCCAGGTTGAGGAACTCGCCCAGCGCCGGGTTCGCCGCCTGCCACGCCTCGCGATCGTCTAGCGCGCAATCAGCCGGCGCGGCGTGCAGCTGCACGTAGAACGACGGCACCGGCTCCGCGTCGAGGATCCCCGACCAGAAATGCATGTCGTCCGCCGCCTGCGTGCTGATCGTCACTCCCAGCGCGTTGCGGCGCTTCGCCATGCCGGTCTTGAGGTTGTCCCACAGCTCGCGCGAACGCCATTGCGCCACCTCGTCCGCGATCCAGAACGAGGGCGCGAGGCCGTGCGCCTTGCGTGCGTCGCTGGTGAGCGCGGTCCACGTCGAGCGATCCGCCTCGACCTCGATCGACTTGTGCCAGTCGCGGATGTTCACCGCTGCCGCCATCCACGGCGTCGCCTCGATGTAGGCGCGCACCATGCGGTAGAGCACGCCCGCCTGTTCCCGGTCGAGCGCAGCCGCGTAGCACTCGCCGTGCGGTTCCTTCATCGGGCCGAGCAGGTGCGCCAGCGACAGCCCGGCGAGGCGCACCACCCGCTCCCCTTCCGTCTCCGCGTACACGCCGCGCACGAACCGCTCCTGGAACTCTAGCAGCTCCATCTTCTCGCCCGCGCGCAGGCCCGACACGATCGGCAGCGTGCGCAAGAACGCGAGCACCCGTTCGTCCGCCGGCATCCCCTTCTTACCCCACGGATGGTTGACCTTGTTCGATCCGGGGCGACGTGCCGCGGCGCGCAACCGACTTGCGCCTGGTCCACGAGCGCCCATCAGTCGCGCTTCGAAACTAATTGAGCGCGAAGGGGGGCGTCGGTCTTAGGCTGGCCAGCTGTGAGCGATTTTCTGGCGTTCCACGGGTGCGCGGCGTCGAGCGGCCATCCATTCGCATCGCAGCCCTTGCGCGGCTGCAACGCCCTCGTGGTGCGCACGGCACCCGCCTCGCTGCCCCTCGCCGTCTTCTGGCTGTGGCACGACGCGCAGTAGCTGGCGAGGCCGTCGTGCGCAGGGAACGCTGGTCCGCCGTCGCTGATCGGGCGGCGGTGATCGACGGTGTTGGCACGCACGGCACCTCGCCCCGCCTTCTCGCACCCCTCGCATAGCGGGAAGCGCTTGAGGTGGGCGAGGCGCAGGCGTTGCCAGCGCGCGGTGTTGTAGGGCCACGCGGCCATGTCAGTGATCCTCCAGGTGCTTGGCGAGCCGGCGCATCTCGCGCTCGATCTCGCTCCGGTTCTCGAAGTAGCGTTCGGGATTGCGCCAATCGGGGGTCAGCCTGCCCAGCTTGCGGGCGAGGTCGGCGAGGCGTGGCGCGGGGCTCACGACAGCCATCCGCGGGTCGGCTGTTCGTTGGGCGCGAGTATCTCGCCGCGTGTCCCTACCCCCGTATTTTCGTTCTCACGGGAAGGCGCGGCGGACCCTGAGGGGGCCGCGCCGTTGTACGTAGTATAAGGGGGTGTGTTTCCGGTTGATAGGTGCGGGTTTCCGGAGCTTTCCGGATACACCTTCCGGGAGCCTTCCGGAGAGCTTTCCGGGTTTCCGGAAGCCTCCCGGAGCCCGTGAATATCCTTGCCCTCGGCAGTGTCGCGATAGAGGAAGCCGCGCTCGATAGCGCCGATCCGGAACAATCGATCCATCGCATCTTCGAGCTGCTTGCGAGGCAACCCCTTCGCCTCAGGCATCCCCTCGAACTGCTTGGGCGCATAGTTTGAGGCGGTCGGCTTCTCGCTTACGTGACGGCGCTGCTTGTTGCGTTCGGCGAGACAGGCGAGGAACGCGGAGTTGCTGGCGCTGGCGGCGATGGTAGCCGCCAGCTCAGCACGCCGATCGTCGGGCAAGTCGGTGTCGAGGATCAGCGCGAAGTCGTGCCAGCGGAACGCGAGCTGCTGATCGGGCCGCGCGTAGTTGGCCTTGCCCACCGTCATCACGCGGGCGTCGGGATCGAACCCTTCCGGGCGCTCCAGCACCAGTTGCGAGCGTACCGCGTTTAGCCAGGCGGTCGAGCCGCTGTAGCTGTCACCGGCCTTGTTCTTATGGGCGATCAGCACGATCGTCACGCCAAGCTCGCGACAGAGCACGTAGAGCAGGTTCACGAACGCCGTCACCTGCGCGCGGTCGTTCTCGTTGCCCGCGAACAGGTGCGCCACGTTGTCGAGCACGATCAGCCGAGCCCCGGTCGCCTCGATAGTCGAGCGCACCAGCTGGAACGCTTCCTGCGGCTTGAGCCGGCCATCCGCATCGAAGGTCGCCAGCTCGTTGTTCAGTCGGCCCCGGATGCTGGCGAGGTGCAGCTTGCCAGCAAGGCTCGCCATGTCGACGCCCAGCGCCCGACAGATATGCTCCTGCATCCAGTGCAAGCGATCAGGATCATCCTCGGCTGTGATGTAGAGAGTCGATCCCTGCATCACGTCGACGCCAAGCATCGCGAGCCCGGCAGCCGAACAGGTGGAAAGCTGCTGCCCGAACGTCGACTTGTTGCCGCCGCCCGCGCCGGTGAGCAGCGTCACCTCGCCAGCGGGGATATAGCCCGCCATGTAGAAGGGCGTCGGGCTCGCCTTGCTGCGTGCCCAGGCGGCGAGGTCGGCGATCGGGAGAATGGCTGCCGGCTGCTGCAACGCCGCGGCGGTTAGCCGGCGAAGATCGTCAGCGCCGCCGCTCCAGTCCATGATGTCGCCTTTTGCTGGCAGGTCCGGCAACGTCAGGATGATCGCCCGCCCTTCGGCTCGCTCCACGGCTTCCCGCGCGCTCTCCGCGATCCGCGCACCTTCCTCGTCATTGTCGGGCAGGATGACGACGGTGCGGTCCTTCACGTAGCCGCTGAACTCGAAGCTGCGCCAATCCTTGCTGGAGGTCGCGAGAAAGCCCCATGACGCCAGCTTGTCCGCCTGCTTCTCCCCTTCTGCCATGTAGAGGATTGCGGCATGTTCGGCCGCGACAATGTCGGGCAGACGATAGGGCACCTGCGCCGCGTTGCCGCGCTTCGCCTTCCACCCGCCGCGCCCGTCGGGATGCTCGAAACGGTAGCTCTTGCCGCCGTTCGGAAGCGCCATGCGCACCTTGCGGTACAGCACCACGCCCTCCGCGTCGGTGTATTCCCAAGCCGCTACGTCCCTTGCCCGCAACGTGCGGTCGCCACGATCGCAGTTGTCGTTCGCACGCGGCCGCTCCGGGATCAGCCCGAGCCGCCGGCACTCGTCCTTCACCGCGCGCCAGTCGCCGCCGTTGTGGCTGTAGAAAACCACGTCGCCGCCGTCCGCGTCCTTCACAGTCATGCCGCGATCGGCTTTGCTGTGCCCAGGCGTCGGGAACGCTCCCTGCGATCCCTGCCACTCGCCTTGGAAGTGGCGAGTGATGTTCTGTGCTGGAGTCATGCCGCGTCACCGAACCGCAGGCGCAACGTGCCCGCTATGCGCGAGGTCGCCGCGATGGTATGCCCACTGCACCCGCCCGCCTGGTTGGGGATTGCTGCGCTCGATCCGGTTGCCGCCGGGTCGGGCGTTTCGCTTTTCAGGGCCGCATAGGTTTTCCGTTGGTCGGCGTAAGTCGTTGACCTTGCAGCCGCCGGTTTTCCGTTCACGAGCGGTCGTTTCGCCCGGAAAAATGCGATTCCTAGTTTACGCCGCGTCAACCGCGCCGCGCGTATCGCCGCCGGCATGAGGACGCCGCGGCGATGATCGACAATTTCGCGCTTCTGCTCGCGCACGGGCTGATGATGCTCAGTGCGCTGCTGCTGCTGCGTCGGCCCGACCTCGATCGCGAGTCGAAGCCGCAGGACGCCGTGGAGCGCCGCCGCCGCCGTGCGTGATCTCGCCTTCATCGCCTTTCTGCTGGCCTTGTGGGGCACCGGGTTTCGCCGCCCGTTCCTGTTCGTGCTCGCCTACGTCTATATCGACATCATCTCGCCGCAGCGGTTGACCTATTACCTGCTCAACAGCGTGCCGATCTCCTTGATCGCGGCGGTGCTGATGCTGGGCGGCTGGGCGCTCACCGACGACAAGAAGGGCAGCCGCTTCGCGCCGCGTCAGGCGCTTATCCTGGTGCTGATGCTGTATTGCTTCGCGACCAAGCAGGCGGCCGATTTCCCGATCGAGGCGCAGGAGAAATGGGAGTGGGTGTCGCGCACCCTGTTCTTCGCCGCATTCCTGCCGCTCACCTTGCGCACTCGGCTCAGGATGGAGGCGCTGCTGCTGTTCATGATCCTGTCGGCAGCGTCGATCATCATCGTCGGCGGGATCAAGACGCTGGCGGGCGGTGGCGGCTACGGCCAGCTCAACCTGATGGTCGACAACAATTCGGGGCTGTACGAGGGCAGCACGATCTCGACCGTCGCGATCGCGATCATTCCGCTAATCGCCTGGTTCATGCGCTATGGTACGATCTTTCCGCCCGACAACCGCGTGCGATTGTTCTGCCTCGCGCTGATCTTTGCCTGCCTGCTGATTCCGGTCGGCACCTCGACGCGGACGGGGCTGATCTGCATCGTGCTGGTCGCGCTGCTGTCGCTGCGGAACGTCAAGCGCAAGGTTATGTACCTGTCGCTGATCGCCGCCGCCGGCGTTGTCGCGGTGCCGTTCCTGCCGGCCTCGTTCAGCAATCGCATGAGCACGATCCAGAACCACGACGCCGACGAATCGGCCTCAACGCGCGTCGCGGTGTGGAAGTGGACGATCGACTACGCGAAGACACACCCGTTCGGCGGCGGGTTCGAGGCGTATCGCGGCAACCGCATCCGCTACGACATCGTGAAGACCGCACCCGACGGATCGGTGCACACCAGCACGGTGACCGACAAGGCGCGCGGTTATCACAGCGCCTATTTCGAGATGCTGGGCGAACAGGGCTATGTCGGGCTGGGGCTGTGGCTGCTGATCAACCTAATCGGGCTGGTGCGGATGGAGGTGCTGCGCCGCCGCTACAAGGAGGGTGCGTTCGCCTGGGCGGGGTCGCTCGCCGCCGGGTTGCAGAGCGCGCACGTCGTCTATCTGTTCGGCGCCGCCTTCATTGCGGTCGCGTTCCAGTCGTTCGTGTACATGCTGATCGGCGCGCAGATCGGGCTCGACACCTATCTGGCGCGCCGCCGCGCCGAGGAGACCGCGCCCGGCATCGTGCGCCGCTCGCGTGCGCAGGCAGTGCCGGCATGAGCGAGTTGCGCGCGCTGACCGGGGTGCGCGGGCTCGCCGCCTGGCTGGTCGTCCTCTATCATCTGCGCGGCGCGATCGCGGGTCTGCCGCCCGCCGCCGAGCACGTGCTGGCAAAGGGTTATCTCGCAGTCGATTTCTTTTTTCTGCTCTCGGGTTTTGTCATCTGGCTGAGCTGGGGCGAGCGGCTGCGGGGCGGCGGAATGGCGACCGCGGTGCGCTTCTGGCAGAAACGGATCGCGCGCGTATGGCCGCTCCACCTCGCGATGCTGAGCGTCGCGATGATGCTCGCGCTCCTCTACGCGGCAACCGGGCGCAGCGACGCCGCGTTTCGCGCGCAGGACCTGCCCGCGCACCTGCTGCTGGTGCAGAATTGGGGCTTCGCCGACCCGCTGCGGTGGAATTACCCCGCCTGGTCGATCAGTTGCGAGCTTGCCGCCTATCTCCTCTTCCCGCTGCTCGCCGCTGGCATCGACTGGCGACAGCGGTCGAGTGTCACGCTGATCGCGCTGATCCTGGTGTCGCTCGGCCTCCTCTATGCCGCGATGGCCGACGTCGCGTCGCTCGGGCACGACATCCCGCGCTTCGGCATCGTGCGCTGCTTGTGCGAATTCGCCGCCGGCACGCTGATCGCCGCGCTTTACCTGCGCCGTCCACCGACGCTCATCCCCGCAATCCTCGCCGCCGCGCTGCTCGCCACCTGGGCGCTGGGCGCACCCGAGACGCTGGTCGTCCCCGCCGCCTTCGCCGCGCTGCTGCTCGTGATTGCGCTGACCGCTGGCAGGCGCGGCAACCCGCTCGAGTGGCGCGCGGTCCATTATCTGGGGGAGGTCAGCTACGCGACCTATCTGTCGCACTACATTCTGTGGAAGCTGTTCCAGTTGGTGTTCGTCCGTGTGCCCGGGCCGGTCGGTCCCGTCTTGGTGACGGGCTACCTGTTGCTGGTGCTCGGCGCGTCCGCGTTCCTCTACCGCTATGTCGAGCGACCCGCGCAGCGCTTGCTCAACCGCGCAGGCGCAGCGCGAGCGCTCGCCCCGGCCGGGTGACGGCAAGCACCGCCACCCGGCCGGACGCCGCGGTTCAGGCGTCCTCGCCCGCCGCGACCTGCGTCAGCGCCTCGATGATCGCCTTGTTGAACGCGGGGATGTCGTCAGGCTTGCGGCTGGTGATCAGATTCTCGTCGACCACGACCTGCTCGTCGACGACGTCCGCCCCGGCATTTTCCAGGTCGGTGCGTACCGACGGCCAGCTCGTCACCTGACGTCCGTCGACCACGTCGGCCTCGACCAGCAGCCACGGCGCGTGGCAGATCGCGGCCACGATCTTGTCGTCGTCCATGAACTCTTCGACGATCTCCAGCGCGCGCTCCTGCAGGCGCATCTTGTCGGGGTTGCCGACCCCACCCGGCAGCACCAACGCGTCGAACTCCTCGGTGTCGACCTCGTCCAGCGTCGCGTCGGGGGTGATCGTCTTCCCCTTCTCGCTGTCGTTGACCACGCCCTGGATCGGGTCGGTCTTGATCGAGGCGAGCGTCACCTTGACGCCGGCATCGAGCAACGCCTGACGCGGCTCGAACAGCTCGGCTTCCTCGAAACCGTCGGTCGCGAGCATCAGTACGCGCAAGGATGATAGGTCGGCCATGTCGGAAACTCCGTCGCAAAGGGTCTGCCTCAACCCCCGCCCCCACGTGCTCGTTCCGGGAACGAAGGCCCCACGCACGCATTTGCAAGGAGCACGAGGAGGTTACGGTCAGCGTGACGGCGACGATCAACTATTGCGACGACAGCGAGCCCGGCATCACCCGCAAGAAGACGCGCGGTGGCAAGTGGAGCTACTGGACGCCCGACGGCGAGCGCATCACCGACCGCGACGAGATCGACCGGCTGAACGCGATCGGCCTGCCCCCCGCCTATACCAACGCCTGGTTCTGCCTCGACCCGTTCGGCCACGTGCAGGCGGTCGGCTGGGACGAGAAGGGCCGCAAGCAATACCGCTACCACACCGAGTTCCGCGCCGCGCAGGAAGCCGCGAAATATTCCAAATGCGTCAGCTTCGGCCTCGCACTTCCCAAGCTGCGCCGACGGATGGAGGAAGATCTGGCGCACCGCCGCCACGACAAGGACCGCACGCTCGCCGCGGTGGTGAAGCTGCTCGACACGCACAATCTGCGCATCGGCAATGAGACCTACGCCAAGACCAACAAGAGTTTTGGACTGACCACGCTGCGCGATCGTCACGCCAAGATCGCGGGCAAGACGCTGAAGCTCAAGTATCGCGCGAAATCGGGCAAGGAGCGGATGCTGACGATCACCGATCGCAGCCTCGCGCAATTCGTCAAACGCTGCCAGGACCTGCCGGGACAAAAGCTGTTCCAATATGTCGACGCCGAGGGCGAACCGCGCCCGATCACTTCGTCCGACGTTAACGCTTACATCAAGGAAGCGATGGGCGAGGATTTCAGCGCAAAGCATTTCCGCACCTGGGGCGCGAGCGTCGTCGCGTTCGAGACGCTGGCGGAGGCGCCCGAGCCGATTACGCTCAAGACGATGCTGGAGCCGGTGGTTGAGCGCCTGGGCAACACGCCATCGATCGCGCGCAAATCCTACGTCCACCCCGATCTGATCGAGCTAGGCAAAAGCAAGGCCGCGCAGGCGGCTTTCCGCGCCCAACTGAAGCTGCCGCGCGCGACTCCCTATCTCAGCCGCGCCGAGCGCGGGCTGATCGCCTTCCTGAGCACCGAGCACGAGGCAGCCGAGGCGGCCTGAGCGCTGCCGCGCGAACAATGAAAGACGCATGACCACCAACAACACCGCCGCCGCCGCGCGCAAGCCGACGATCGACACCGCGCGTGTCCAAGACCAGGCGGAGAGCCTGTTCAATTCCAGCCTGACGTGGCTGCAGCCGCATTGGCTGCAGATCCTGATCGGCATCGGCGCCGGCGTTGCGGTCGCCGCCGCGCTGTTCTGGCTGCGCGGGCTCGGCCCCCGCATCGTCGCGCGCAGCCGTACCGGCAAGGGCTGGTCGGCGGTGTTCGGCCGCGCGGTGGAGCGGACGCACGGCTTCTTCATCGTCATGCTGTCGGCCAAGCTGGTCGTCGGTTATGCGGGGGCGCCCGCCGACGTGGCCTCGACCGTCACCTTCCTGTTCACGGTCGCCGCGGTGTTCCAGGTCGCGGTGTGGGCGCGCGAGATCATCCTGGGCGCGATCGAGCACCGGACGCGCGGCGAACATATCGGCGGCGAGGCGCTCGGCAGCGCAATGGGGTTGATCCGCCTGCTGGTCAGCTTCGCGGTGTTCGCGATCGCCTTCGTGGTCGTGCTCGACAATCTCGGCGTCAACGTGACCGGGCTGGTCGCGGGGCTGGGCGTCGGCGGCATCGCGATCGGTCTTGCCGCGCAAGGCATCTTCGCCGACCTGTTCGCCGCGCTCGCGATCATCTTCGATCGGCCCTTCCGCCGCGGCGACGCGGTCACCTACGACAGCACCTCGGGCAACGTCGAGGAGATCGGGCTCAAGTCGACGCGCATCCGCGGCATCGACGGCGAATTGCGCGTCATCAGCAACAAGAACCTGCTCGACAAGGAAATCCAGAACAACACCGTGCGCGAGCGCCGGCGCTCCAAATTCACGGTGGGACTCGCCTATGAAACGCCGCCCGACAAGCTCGACCGCTTTCCCGACATGATGAAGGAAGTGATCGAGGCATCGGGGATGACGTACGTCCGCTGCGGTTTCTTCCAATTCGGTGCGTCGAGCCTCGACTTCGACGTGCAGTTCGACAGCCCCTCGGCCGATTTCACCGAGGCTTATAACGGTCGCCATCGTACCGGCATCGCGATCCTGCGCCGCTGCAACGAAGAAGGACTGGTGATCGCCTACCCGATGCAGGTGAACTACCTTGCCGCACCCGACGGGCAGCTGGTCGACCCGGGTGCGCGCTTGCCCGGCGCGAGCCCGGCTGACGCTACGGAACGTTGACGCTCGGACGATAACGCCCCTTTCGCGCCGTGACATTTCCACTATGGGGATAGTGGATTATGACCCGCGCGCCGCTTCAGGAAACGCTGCGACAGGCAGCGATCACGGGGGCGGCGCTGCGGGTGCTGCACCTCAACTGGCCACAGGCGACCGATCTGTCGCCCCCCATGCTAGGGCTCGCGACCGGCGACGACGATCGCTTGTTCGTGCAGGCGATCCGCGCGCTCGTCGACGAAGGACTGGTCAGCATCGAGGCATTGCTGATCGGCGTAGGCGACCACCCGCTCGCGCGCGGTGCATTGCTGACGCACAAGGCGGTTGCGACGCTCGAGCAGGTCACGCGTCCGATGTGATGGGCGCGAGCAGGCGCTCCTCCAGCCGCTGCTCGATCAACTGCACGACGACCTCGGCGAGCTTCTTCAGGATCGAGAGTTCGCGCTCGCTGACCGTCCGCGGCGCGGCATCGATCGCGGCGAGCATGCCCAGATTGTGCCCGTCGGACCCTTTCAGCGGCACGCCGGCGTAGAAGCGCAGCCCGAAATCACCCGCCACCAGCGGATTGGCGAGCGTGCGGACGTCAACCGCGGCATTCTCGATCACCCAAGGATCGTCCTGCATCACCGCCGAGCCGCACAGTCCCTCGTCGCGCGCCAGCCGGTCGATGCCGACGATCCCCGGCGATGCCTTGAGCCAGATCTGGTCCTTGGCCACCAGGCTGATGATCGCGATCGGACAATCGAGCGCCAGCGCCGCGATCTCCGCCAGTTCGTTCAACAAGGCATTGGGTGGCTGATCGATCACGTTGAGCCGCAACAGGGCCGCGAGCCGCTCGCGCTCGCGATCGTCGAGTTGGTTCATGTGCCTCCCTCTTGCATAATGGTGCGCTCCTTTAGCCTCGCCGCGACATCCTTTAAGCCGCGTCGCCTTGATGAAACCTTGCTGGCCCGCGCGGCGTTCAGGCGGACGAAGGAGACGATTGATGTTGCGTAATGCCCTGTTCTCGCTCGCGGCGATGGCGACCCTGACCGCACCGATGGTGGCGACCACCGCACAGGCACAGCGCGGCGACCGCGATTACCGCTGGCGCGACGGCGACCGCAACTGGAACCCGCGCGACAGCTATCAGGCGCGGCGCGGCGACGATCGCCGACTGGGTCGCAATGACCGCATCTATCGTGGCCGCGACGGTCGCGCTTATTGCAAGCGCAACGATGGCACGACCGGCCTGGTCGTCGGCGGCGTCGGTGGCGCGCTGCTCGGCAATCTCGTCGGCGGCGGCACGCTCGGCACGCTGGCGGGCGGCGGCGCGGGTGCGCTGCTCGGCCGCTCGATCGACCGCGGCAACGTCAAGTGCCGCTGATCGCCTGACCTGGACGAACACGCTGACGGCTGACGGCCGGGTGTCCTCGCGACGCCCGGCCGTCGTCGTATCCGCGTCAGATGCCGCCTTCATCGAGGCTGAGCAGCGTCGCATTGCCGCCCGCGCTGGTCGTGTCGACCGACACCGCGCGCTCGGCGCAGAAGCGGTAGAGATAATGCGGCCCGCCCGCCTTGGGGCCGGTGCCCGACAGCCCCTCGCCGCCGAACGGCTGCGATCCGACCACCGCGCCGATCATCGAGCGATTGATGTAGAGGTTGCCGACCGTCGCCAACCCCTCGGTCACCTCGGCCGCGCGTGCGATGCGGCTGTGTAACCCCATGGTCAGGCCATAACCCTTGGCGTTCACCCGCGCGATCGTCTGCTCCAGCTCGCCCGCTTTCCACGTCGCGACATGGAGGATGGGGCCGAACCACTCGCGGTTGAGGTCTTCGATTTCACCGAGCCGGATCAGCGTCGGCGGCACGAACAGACTGTCGGCGGGCGCGTCGATCGTCTTGACCCAGCGCTCGCGCACGCTGTCGCGGTACTCCATCAGACGGTTGTAGGCGTCCTGGTCGATCACCGGACCGACGTCGGTCGCCGGGTCGGCCGGCTCGCCGAGCGTCAGCAGGTCCATCGCGCCCGACAGCATCTCGATCAGCCCGTCGGCGATATCCTCCTGCACCAACAGCAGGCGCAGCGCCGAGCAGCGCTGCCCCGCCGAGCGGAACGCGCTGGTGACGACGTCGGCAACGACCTGTTCGGGCAGCGCGGTCGAATCGACGATCATCGCGTTGATCCCGCCGGTTTCGGCGATCAGCGGCACGATTGGCCGCACATCATCGTCCAACAAGCTGCGCGCGATCTTCTTCGCAGTGGCGGTCGATCCGGTGAAGGCGACGCCCTGCACGCGCGTGTCCGCGGTCAGCGCGGCGCCGACCTCGGGTCCGCCCGGCACCAGGATCAGCGCGTCGGCGGGAATGCCCGCCTCGTGCGCCAGTTCGACCGCACGGCGGGCGATCGCGGGGGTCTGCGGCGCGGGCTTCGCGACCACGGTGTTCCCCGTCACCAGCGCGGCGACCGTTTGACCCAGGAAGATCGCGAGCGGGAAGTTCCACGGCGCAATCGTCGCCCAAACGCCGCGACCGTCCATATGGAGCATGTTGCGCTCGCCCGTCGGCCCGGGAAGCTCGATCGGCTGCATCTTGGCGCGCGCCTGCATCGCATAATAGCGGCAGAAATCGGCCGCTTCGCGCACCTCGCCGATCGAGTCGGCGATCGATTTCTTCGCTTCCTGGACGCAGATCGCCATCAACTCGTCGCGGTGGCGTTCGAGCAGGTCGGCGAGGCGATCGAGGCAATCAGCGCGCGCCTCGACCGGCGTCGCGCGCCATGCGGGGAATGCGGCGTGTGCGCGCGACACCGCGCCCTGCACCGCCTCGGTGCTGACCGGCGTGACCGACAGGTTCACCGATGCGCGCACCGCCCTGGTCGTCGCCACCAGCACGTCGCGCTCGGCGAGATCGATCCCCATCGAGTTGCGGTGCCCGTCGGCGGCGTGGAACAGGTCGACCGGCAGCGGGATCGATCCGTGGCGCGCGCCGCCCAGCGCGGCGATCTTGGTCACCGGATCGGCGAGGATCTCGTCCTCGGTCAGCCGCGCGTCGGCGAGCTGGTGGACGAAGCTCGAATTCGCGCCATTCTCCAGCAAGCGGCGGACGAGATAGGCGAGCAGGTCGCGGTGCCCGCCGACCGGCGCGTAGATGCGGCAGTGATAGCCGTTGTCGCGCACCAGCCGCTCGTACAATCCGTCGCCCATGCCGTGCAGCCGCTGGAACTCGAAATCGCGGCTGTTGCCCGCCCATTCAACGATCGTCGCGACGGTCAGCGCATTGTGGCTGGCGAAGGCCGGGCGGATGTTGGGCGCGTCGAGCATGTCGCGCGCGACCGCGAGGTAGCTGACGTCGGTCGATGCCTTGCGCGTGAACAGCGGGTAATCCTCGAGCCCTTCGACCTGGGTGCGCTTGATCTCGCTGTCCCAATAAGCGCCTTTGACCAGTCGCACGTTCATCACGCGACCGAGCTCGTTCGCCCAGGCGACCACCGGGCGCGCGCGCTTGCCGTAGGCCTGCACTGCCATGCCGAACCCGTCCCAGCCGTTGAGCGACGGCAGCGCTGCGACGTTGCCGATGATGTCGAGGCTCATGTCGAGCCGTTCGCTCTCCTCCGCGTCGACGGTCAGCGCGATGCCCTTGCCCGCCGCCTGCACCGCCAATGCCTCCAGCATCTCGGTCAATGCGGGCACGCACTCGTCCCACTTGGCGACCTCGTAGCGCGGGTGGAGCGCCGACAGCTTGACCGAGACCGAATGCCCGGCGGCCGGATCGCGCCCAACCGCGTCGATCGCGTCGACGTACGCCTTGAAGTAGCGCTCGCCGTCCGCAGTCGTACGCGCGGCCTCGCCCAGCATGTCGAAGCTGGCGGTGAAGCCGCGGTTGTCGGGCTTCTTCATTCGCCGCATCGCCTCGTCAATCGTGCGGCCCATGACGAAGATCTCGCCCATCATCTTCATCGCGGCGCCGACCGCCTGGCGCACGAACGGCTCGCCCGCGCGGCTCAGCAGGCGCTTGAGTGGCCCCGCCTCACCCTCGCCGACCAGCGCGCGGCCGACCACCAGCCCCCAGGTGGCGGTGTTGACGAGGCGGCTGTTCGACTGGCCCGCGTGGCTGCGCCAGTTCGCTTCGCCCAGCTTGTCGGAAATCAGCAGGTCGGCGGTTTCGGGATCGGGCACCCGCAGGAATGCTTCGGCCAGGCTTAACAGCGCGACGCCTTCGGACGAATTGAGGCGATATTCCTGCAGGAACTGGTTCACCCAGCCGCGCGACTGCGCCGCGCGCAGGTCGGCGAGCAGCCCCGAGGCAGTGTCCATCACCCGCTCGCGCGAATCAGGCGTCAGCGCCGCGCGCGCGAGCAGCGGTTTTAGAACATCCGGTTCGCTCGCGCGGTGCAGGCGACGCATGGATTCGCGGGTTGCTGACGCTACGGCAGAGGACATGTTCATGTTTCCGGTTCGTGGACTACTTGCGGGATGGTGCGCCCCGCGCTTATGCAGTGCCGCAGTGCAGCGCGGCGCTTCCGCCGTGCTTTAGCGTGTCGAAGCCCGAGGGGAAATCGTCGTGACCGCAGACGAGATGAAAGCCAGCATCGGCCAGGAAAGCGTTTCCGACTGGGTCGAGGTGACGCAGGACATGATCAACAAGTTCGCCGACGCGACCGGTGACCACCAGTTCATTCACGTGAACTCCGAAATGGCGAAGCTGACGCCGTTCGGCACCACGATCGCGCACGGTTTCCTGACCTTGTCGCTGCTGCCGCAACTCGCCGCCAAGACGCCGGAGGCGCCGCGGCTCGATGGGGTGAAGATGGGGGTCAATTACGGCGGCAACAAAGTCCGCTTCCTTGCCCCCGTTCCCTCGGGCTCACGCGTGCGCGGTCGCTCCAAGATCGTCCAGTTCGACGAGAAGCGCCCCGGTCAGTATCAATACACCACCGAAACCACGGTCGAGATCGAAGGCTCGGACAAGCCCGCGATGATCGCCGAATGGATCACGCAGGTCTTCAACTGACACCGCGTCCCAATCTCAACTTCCTCAACTTCGTCTCCTGAAAGGCTCGCCCATGCGTTCCGCCGTTATCGTCTCCACCGCCCGCACCCCGATCGGCCGCGCTTACCGCGGCGCGTTCAACAACCTGCCCTCCCCCACGCTCGCCAGCCACGCGATCAAGGCCGCGGTCGAGCGCGCGAAGATCGACGGCGGTGAAATCGACGACGTCGTGTTCGGCTCCGCGCTCCAGCAGGGTCACCAGGCCGGCAACATCGCGCGTACCTCGCTGCTGCGCGCCGGGCTGCCGACCACCGTCTCGGGCATGTCGGTCGATCGCCAGTGCGCAAGCGGGCTGATGGCGATCGCGACCGCGGCCAAGCAGGTGATCGTCGACGGTATGGACGTGACGATCGGCGGCGGCGTCGACTCGATCAGCCTCGTGCAAACGCCGCAGATGCGCGTCGCGCCCGATCCCGAGCTGCTGGCGATGCACAAGAACATCTACATGCCGATGCTCCAGACCGCGGAAGTGGTCGCCAAGCGTTACGGCATCAGCCGCGACGCGCAGGACGAATACGGCTACCAGTCGCAGATGCGCACCGCCGCCGCGCAGGCCGCGGGCAAGTTTGATGACGAGATCGTGCCGGTGACGGCGACGATGGCGGTGACGAACAAGGAGACCAAGGAAGTCTCCTACAAGGAAGTCACGCTGTCGAAGGACGAGGGCAACCGCGCCGACACGACGCTGGAGGGCCTGAAGTCGCTGAAGCCGGTGCTCGGCCCCGACCTCAACATCACCGCGGGCAATGCGTCGCAATTGTCTGACGGCGCGTCCGCCAGCGTGCTGATGGAGGAAAGCGTCGCGGCGAAGAAGGGCCTGACCCCGCTCGGCCGCTATGTCGGCATGGCAGTGGCGGGCACCGAGCCCGACGAGATGGGCATCGGCCCCGTTTTCGCGATCCCCAAACTGCTCAAGCGCAACGGCCTCAAGATGGACGACATCGGGCTGTGGGAGCTGAACGAGGCGTTCGCGGTGCAGGTGCTCTACTGCCGTGACAAGCTTGGCATCCCGGACGAACTGCTCAACGTCAACGGCGGCGCGATCTCGATCGGTCACCCCTATGGCATGTCGGGCGCGCGCATGACCGGCCACGCGCTGATCGAGGGCAAGCGCCGCGGCGCGAAGTACGTCGTCGTCACGATGTGCGTCGGCGGCGGCATGGGCGCGGCCGGATTGTTCGAGGTCCTGTAATTGAACAGTTAGGATCGATACGCTATTTATTGATCCGGCGACTTCATCGGCGCCTTTCATGAGGAGCCCCGGCCGTTGCAGCGGTCGGGGCTTTTCGCGTTTGGGGTCCGGGTTGCAGCCCGGACCCCGCCCGTGTGCTAGTCCTTACGGGCCACTTCGATCACCTTTACCACCAAGGTAGCGAAGGCGATCATCAGACCCAGGACCAGACACAGATCGGCAACCTTCATCGGTTGTTCCTCCATGAGGTCGACGGCGACAATGCCGCCGCCTGCCAACCAAGCAGGTCCGATACGCCCGCGCAACCAACCCTGCCGCGCCTCGTTCTCCCGCCGACGCCTTCAATCAGGAGAGACGACGATGGCCGACGCCAACACCGATCCCAAGCAGCTGAAGTCCGACATGTGGAAGAAGATTGCCGAGAGCCCGTACCTGATGGTCGGCCCGGCGAACGGCAGCACGCACAGCGAGCCGCTGGCGGTGCAGCTCGACCAGGATCAGGTCGACACCTTGTTCTTCTTCATCGGCAAGGACAATCGCGTCGCTGGCAAGGACAAATTGATGGTGCAGTTCGTGTCGAAGGGGCACGATTTCTTCGCCTGCCTGAGCGGCCGCGGTCGCATCAACAATGACCGCGCGCTGATCGACAAGCTGTGGAATAACCAGGTCGAGGCATGGTTTCCGGGCGGCAAGGAAGACCCCAACCTCGCACTGCTCCAGGTCGACGTCGACAGCGCCGAGCTGTGGGAAACCGACATGAGCATCACCGGCAAGGTGAAGCAGCTGTTCGGCGGCACGATCAAGGCCGGTGAGGAAGGCAGTCATGCCAAGGTCGAAACCACGGCCGAGAACTCGAACGCCTGAGCTTCATCCGGCGTAATGCAGGAGCCGGCCGCGCATGGCGCGGTCGGCTCTTGTCGTATCAGGCGTTAGCGGTGATGAACTGTTCCAGCACCGGCGCGATGCGGTCGCGCCACTTGGAGCCGTTGAAGATACCGTAGTGGCCGACTCCCTCGGCCATCAGATACTTCTTCTTCTCGTCGGGCAGGTTGGTCGCGAGCGTCAGCGCCGCCTTGGTCTGCCCCAGCCCCGAGATGTCGTCGCGTTCGCCCTCGATCGCGAGCAGCGCCACGTCGGTGATCGCGCCCAGATCGACCGGGCGCCCGCGATGCGTCATCATGCCCCTCGGCAGCTTGTGCTCCTGGAACACGACGTCGATAGTCTGGAGGTAGAACTCAGCGGTCATGTCGGCGACCGAGCGATATTCGTCGTAGAAGTCCTTGGTCGCCTGCGCGCTGGCACCGTCGCCCTGAACCAGATGCTTGAACATCTCCCAATGGCTCAGCATGTGATTGCCAAGGTTCATCGACATGAAGCCGGTGAGCTGCAAGAACCCCGGATAGACGCGGCGGCCGGCACCGGAATGGCACGCCGGCACGGTCGCGATCACGTTCTGCTCGAACCAGGCGAACGGCCGTTCGGTCGCGAGCGTGTTGACCGCGGTCGGCGCCTCGCGCGTGTCGATCGGGCCGCCCATCATCGTCAGCGATTTCGGCCGCGCTGGGTTGCCGTCCGCGCTCATCACCGCAACCGCGGCGAGGCTCGGCACCGACGGCTGGCAGACCGCAAGCATGTGCGTGCCGCCCTGCCCCTCGTTGCTGCCCATCGCCTCCAAAAACGCGACAAGGTAGTCGACGTAATCGTCGAGGTCGAAGCGGCCCTGATCGACCGGTACGTTCTTCGCATCGTGCCAGTCGGTGATGTGGACGTCGGCGAACGGCAGCATCTGCTCAACCGTGCCGCGCAGCAGCGTCGCGAAATGGCCAGACATCGGCGCGACGATCAGCAGCTTGGGCCCCCCCTCGACACCCTCGCGCCGGAACCGCTTCAGATCACCGAAAGGCCGCGCGACGACGACCTCCTCCGTAACCGCAACCTCGCGCCCGTTGATCGTCGTGCTGCCCAGCCCGAACGCCGGTTTCCCGCGCGGCGCACTCGCGTGCGCGAACACCTCCAGCGCGCTCGCCATCACCGGGCCACCGCCCAGATAGGCGAACGGGTTTGCCGGATCGTTGAGCCAACCGGCGGTCGCGGTTGCCAGCGCACTGGCGGAGGAGAGCCAGGAACGCTGCAATTCATAGGCGTCGTAGAACATCGGGTATGCCTTTCCGCCCCTTACCGGGGTAATCTGATGTAGCGGAAACGCTGCGCTGCACAATGATGTTGCATACGCCCGCCTGCGGCAGTGTCCCGCGGGTGGCGATTGAGCCACACCCACCGCGCTGCTAGGGCGCAGCAATGGCCAGCGCACCCTCCTCCGCCGTTTCGACCGAGGTTGCTCCCTCGCGCCGGATCGGCAACCTCTCGATGGTCTGGCGCGCCGCACGGGCGTACCCGGGGCAGATCGCCGCCGCCTGCCTCGCGCTCGCGGTCACCTCGGCGGCGACGATCGCGATCCCCTACAGCTTCAAGCGGGTGATCGATCGCGGCTTCGGCAGCGGTGGTGACAGTGCGGCGGTATCGGGCGCGTTCCATTACATGCTGATGATCGTGGTCGTACTGGCGATCGGCACCGCGTTTCGCTTCTACTTTGTCTCGTGGTTGGGCGAGCGCGTCGTCGCCGACATCCGCACGCAGGTGCAACGCCACCTCCTCACGCTCACCCCGCGTTTCTACGAGGAGAACCGCCCGTCGGAGATCGCCAGCCGGCTGACCGCGGACACCGGACAGATCGAGACGGTGGTCGGCAGCACGGTGTCGATTGCGCTGCGTAACGCCTTTACCAGTATCGGCGGGCTGGTCTACCTGTTCACCATCTCGCCCAAGCTGACCGGGTTGCTGGTGGTCGCGATCCCGCTGATCATCGCGCCGATCGCGTTGCTCGGCAAACGCGTGCGCGGCTATTCGCGCACCTCACAGGACCGGATCGCCGATGTCGGTGCGATCGTCACCGAGACATTGGGCGCGATGAAGATCGTCCAGGCGTTCGGGCAGGAGCGCCGCGAGGGCGAGCGCTTCGGCACTGCAGTCGAGGCGACGATGGCCGCGGCGCGGCAGCGTATCCTGCTGCGCGCGATCATGACCGCGATCGTCATCGGGCTCGTCTTCGGCGCGATCACGCTGGTGATGTGGGAAGGCGCGATCGACGTGGCGGCGGGACGGCTGTCGGGCGGTGCGATCGCGGCGTTCGTGCTGACCGGCGGGATCGTCGCGGGCGCGTTCGGCGCGCTGACCGAAGTGTACGGTGACCTGTTGCGCGGTGCCGGGGCCGCGGGGCGGCTGGCGGAACTGCTCGCCGAGCGGCCGGAGATCGCTCCGCCCACGCATCCCATCGCGCTGCCGCAGCCGTCGCAGGGCCGCGTCGACTTCTCGGGGGTCGAGTTCCGCTATCCCACGCGCCCCGATGTCGCCGCGCTGCACGATTTCACTTTGTCGGTCGCCCCTGGTGAAACGGTCGCGGTCGTCGGCCCGTCGGGCGCGGGTAAGTCGACGTTGTTTCAGCTGATCCAGCGGTTCTACGACCCCGCCGCCGGCGCGGTGAGCGTCGACGGCGTACGCTTGCGTGATGCCGATCCGGCCGAGGTGCGCGCGCGGATCGCGATGGTGCCGCAGGAGACGGTGATCTTCGGCACCTCGGCGCGCGACAATTTGCGCTACGGCCGCTGGGACGCGGACGACGCGGCGATCTGGCGCGCGGCGGAGGCCGCCAACGCCGCCGATTTCCTGCGCGCGCTGCCCGAAGGGCTCGACACGTTCCTGGGCGAGGGCGGCGCGCGTTTGTCAGGCGGGCAGCGACAGCGCGTCGCGATCGCGCGCGCGCTGCTGCGCGACGCGCCGATCCTGCTGCTCGACGAGGCGACCAGCGCGCTCGACGCGGAAAGCGAACGGCTGGTGCAGGACGCGCTCGAGCGGTTGATGGCCGACCGCACCACGATCGTCATCGCGCACCGTCTGGCGACCGTGCGCGCCGCCGACCGCATCGTCGTGATGGACGAAGGCCGCATTGTTGAGGAAGGCAATCATGCCTCGCTGTTCGCACGCGGCGGGCTCTACGCGCGGCTCGCCAGCCTGCAATTCAGCGAGGCGGCCTGAACGGCGGCAGCCAGCCTATCTATTGACGCCCAAATACCCTAGGTAGGGTCCATCGCGAGCAACCCGATCGTAGGCGCTCGCGGCTGAGAGACCATGCGCGCTCCCGCTTACAACAAGGGAGTTTCATCATGGACCTCAACTACCTGCTCCATCGCCACCAAGTGTCGCTGATGCGCGCACTCGCGGGCGACTCGAGCGAGGCACGCCACGCGCATCGCGAGCTCGCTGCTGGCTACGGAAAGCGGATCGCAGCACTTCGTGCGACAATGGGCGCGACACCGCTTACCTTGGACCGCGTCAGTTGAGCGACCCTTCCGCGCCCAAGCCGGCCGGACGCCACTTCCGTCCGGCGCGGGTGGCGATGGACCGCGACGCCGCGGCGCGCCAAGGTGAGATCGCGCAGCGCGCCTTTCTGACGCTGGGGAACCGCGATGCCGCGGTCGCCTTTCTCAACACCCACGACGAGACGCTCGGCCAACGTCCGATCGACGCGGCGGTGGCGAGTGCGGAAGGGCTGGCCGCAGCCGAACGCCTGCTCGCCGACCGCGGCGTCCAAGCGACACCGCGTGCGGAGATGCCACCGCCCCGCACCTGACCCCGTCTGCCCCGGGACGGTTCAGTCTCGCCCTTGTATCACGCTCCCCGGTCCGCTCTACTCGGTCGAAACGACAGGGAGACTGGCATGCCACGGGACCACGCTCGCGAGTTCGACGTCATCGTCTACGGCGCGACCGGCTATACCGGGCGGCTCGTCGCCGAATATCTCGCGCAAACCTATCCGACGGGCGTCCGCTGGGCGATGGCGGGGCGCTCGCTCTCGAAGCTCGAGGCGGTGCGTGCCGAGGTGGGCGTGCCCGCCGACGTACCGCTCGTCACCGCCGATGCCGAGGCGCCGGCGTCGCTGCGACAGATGTGCGCGCGTGCCACCGTCGTCATCACCACGGTTGGCCCGTACCAGCTCTACGGCAGCGATCTGGTCGCGGCGTGCGTCGAGACCGGCACCGCCTACGTCGACCTGTGCGGTGAACCCGCGTGGATGCGCGAGATGATCGACGCACACCACGCTGCCGCGCAGGCAAGCGGGGCGCGGATCGTCTTCTCGTGCGGGTTCGATTCGATCCCGTTCGATCTGGGCGTGCTGACGGCGCAGGAGGCGGCGCAGGCGCGCTTCGGCAAGCCGGTGCCGCGCATCAAGGCACGCGTGCGCGAGATGAAGGGGGGCTTTTCCGGCGGCACCGCGGCGAGCCTGAAGGCGACAATGGCGGCAGCGGCGAAGAAGCCGTCGCTGATCTCGCTGCTCGCCGACCCGTTCGCGCTGACGCCGGGGCACAAGGGGCCGAACCAGCCGTCGGGGTTGATCCCCGAATATGACCCGACGCTCCATTCCTGGGTCGCGCCGTTCGTGATGGCGCCGATCAACACCAAGAACGTCCACCGCACCAACTTCCTGCTCGGGCAGCCATGGGGCGAGATCGTTTACGACGAGATGGTCGTTACCGGCCTGGGCGACATGGGCCGCGCGGCGGCCGAGGCGCTGGGCAAGCTCAACCCGTTCGCGGGCGACAAGGGACCCAAACCCGGCGAGGGCCCGACCAAGGAGGAGCGCGAGGCAGGCCATTTCGATATCCTGTTCGCCGGGCTCTACAACGGCGGACAGCGGATCGACGCGGTCGTGACCGGCAACCGCGATCCGGGTTACGGCTGCACCAGCCGGATGCTGGCGGAAAGCGCGCTGTGTCTGGTGCAGGATGTTGCGGGTCGTGGCGGCATCTGGACGCCGGGCGCGCTGATGGGCACGAAATTGCGCGACCGGCTGATCGCGCGCGCAGGCATGACCTTCACCGCCCAGTGATCGCCACCTGATGGCGGCAGGCGGCGCGGCAGACTGCCCGCCCGTCTGGCGTGCGGCTGATGACCGGCGTCGCTTAACCGCCCAGCGCCATCGCACCCGCTGCGGCGAAGCCCGCGAGCGCGATCCCGCCCAGCACGCGCGCGAGCGACTCCTTGCGGAAGTCGGACAAGCGATCCTGGTCGAGCCAGAAGCGCCCCTGCTTGACCTCCACCAGCAATCCGAAATCGGTCATCCGCTTGAACAGCCGCGCCTCAATCCGCCCCTTGGGCGCGTAGGGCAGCGCGGCGTCGGGCTTGGTCGCGCCGGCATCGACGAAATAATCGACGACGCGCCCGCGGCTACGCGCGAGCAGGGCGGACTTCGGGTCGCGGGCCATGTGGTGATCCTATCGCTTCTTGCCGTCGTGGCGGATGTTCGCGGGTCGTCCGCGCCGCTTGAGCACGCGTCCGCCCTTGTTGGCTGTGCGCTCCTTACCGGCACCGCCGCGGTGACGCGAGGCGGAAGGTGGCGCGAAGCGTCCCTCGGGCAATTCGAAGCGCAGCGCGCCCGACACCGGGTTCGCCTCCGCTAACCGCAGTTCGAGCCGCTGGCCAAGCGTATATTGCTCACCGCTCTGCTCGCCGGTCAGCGTGCGCGCGCCCTCGTCGAAGCGGAAATATTCGCCGCCGAGATCACGCACCGGCATCAGCCCGTCGCCACCGATCCCGTCGACGGTCGCGAAGAAGCCGAAATTGGTCACACCGGTGATCCGCACCTCGACCACCTCGCCCTCGCGCTCGGCAAGGAAGGCGGCGACGTAGCGGTCGATCGTGTCGCGCTCCGCCTCCATGGCGCGGCGCTCCAGCTTGCTGATCTGCTCGCCCAGATGCTCGAAATTCTCGTCGCCGTTCAATCCACCGGGCCCGAGCGCATAGGCCGAGACGAGTGCGCGGTGGACGAGCAGGTCGGCGTAGCGCCGGATTGGCGAGGTGAAGTGGCCGTAGCTCCCCAACGAAAGCCCGAAATGCCCGTGATTTAGCGGCGCATAATAGGCCTGGGTCTGGGTGCGCAGCACCTGCTCCATCACCTGCGGCCGGAAGTCGGCGTCGCCGATGCGTTCGAGAATACGGTTGAACGTTGCAGGCTTGATCACCTGCCCCATCGCGAACGGCACGCCGAACGTGTCGAGGTAATCCTTGAGCGCCACCAGCTTCTCGCGCGCGGGCGGTTCGTGGACACGGTACATGACGGGCGCCTTCTTCGCCTCCAGCGCCTTCGCCGCCGCGACGTTCGCCGCGATCATGTAATCCTCGATCAGGCGGTGCGCGTCCAATCGCTCGCGCGCGGCGACCGACATGATGCGACCCTTCTCGTCGAGCACGACACGCCGCTCGGGCAGGTCGAGGTCGAGCGGTTCGCGCTTGTCGCGCGCGGCCGCCAGCGCGTGCCAGCAGTCCCACAGCGGGCGTAGCGCGTCGATCTGCGCGCCCTCGCCGGCGTCGATCATCGCCTGCGCGTCCTCGTAGGCGATGTTGGCGGCGAGCCGGACGGTCGCGCGGGTGAAGCGCCAAGATTTCAGCGCACCCGCCTTGGTCACCTGCATATGGCAGGCGAGCGCGGCGCGGTCCTCGCCTTCCTTCAACGAACACACGTCCGCCGACAGGATCTCGGGCAACATTGGCACGACGCGGTCGGGGAAATAGACCGAGTTGCCGCGGGCGCGCGCCTCGCGGTCGATCGCCGAGCCGGGGCGAACGTAGAAGCTGACGTCGGCGATCGCGACGATCGCGCGCCACCCGCCCGCGTTCTCGGGATCGTCGTCGGGCGTCGCCCAGACCGCGTCGTCATGGTCGCGCGCGTCGGCGGGATCGATCGCCACGATCGGCAGGTGCGTCAGGTCCTCGCGACCCGCTCCCAGCGGCTGCCGCGCGACGCGCTCCGCCTCGTCGAGCGCCTCGCGCGCGAACACGTCGGGGATGCCGTGCTTGGCGATCGCGATCAGCGAGAAGCTGCGCGGCGCGAACGGGTCGCCCAGCCGCTGCGTGACCCGCGCGGTGATCCGCGGCGGTCGCCCGGCGAGCTCTGCGGTGACCAGCTCACCTGCCTCGGCTCCGCCCGCATCCAACACCGCGTATTCGCGGCGTTCCTTTTTGTCGGTGCCCTGTAGCCACAGGCGATCACCCTCGCCGCGCAGCACGCCGATCACCTGTTCGGAGGTGGGTTTGAGCACCTTCATCGGATGCGCGGTGATCCCGCTGCCCGTCTCCTCGGTCCGCGCGAGGATGCGCTCGCCAATGCCCAGCGCACCACGCTTCTGCTCGCGCACACGGATGCGCGGCAAAGGCGCGTCACTGTCCCACTTCTCGGGCGCGGCCCAGACGTTCCCGCCATCGTCGACGTCGGTGACGCGCAGCACCGTCACCTTGGGCACCCCGCCCATCTTGTGGAACGCGCGGCCCGGGGCGGAGTCGATCAGCCCCTCGTCCGCCATGTCCTTGAGCAGCGCCTTCAGCCCGATCTTCTCCTGCGCGGAGAGCGCAAAGGCGCGCGCGATCTCGCGCTTACCCGCGGGCTGGGCCGATGTCGCGATGAAATCGAGGATCTGTTCGCGGGTGGGAAGACCCGGCTTCTGTTTTCTTGGCACCGACGCAACATAGGAAGCTGAGCGACGTGCGTCACCCGCCCTTCGTCATCGCATCCGCTCGTCCAATGCGGCGACCGTGACACCGAATTTCGCCACCGTCATGCGATTGCGCGCGGTCTGCCCGTCTGATGCCAGGAACAAATCCTGCCGCACCGATAAGCCGCCCTTCATGCGGAACGACAAGTGCAGCAGATTGCCGCGTGTGACCCCGGTCACCGCCCCTTCCGCATCGGTCAACGAACCGGAGTACCGGCCCGCACCATCGGAGCGGATGCGCCAGCGCCGCTCCCGCACTGGCTTGTCCCCTTGTTGAACGCGTTGCGTCAGCACCAACGTGCCATCGCGCTCGATCCGTCCGTCGCCGTCGACGACCGTGCGCACCGGCGCACGCAGCACAACCCGCAGCACACCCTCGCCGTGCGTCCGCCCGACAAAGAAGCGTTCCGGCGCGAACACCGGTGCGGGTGCGGCGAGCCGATCGATGTTCGGGCCGACACGCACCCGCCGGCGCGAATAACATGAGGGCGAGGTAACGGCGCATCGCCCGCAAACGCCCAGTCGCCGCCATCGGGCCCGCTAGCCGGCGTACGCGATCAATAGGCGCGGCCGACCAGCACGCGCTCGACGCACGGCTCACCGGTGAAGATGCATTGCCCCTCGGGATGCGTCTGTCCCATCGGCGCGTTGCGCAGCGTGAGCTTGAGTGCTTTCAAACGTTCCACCACCTTGTCGAGTGCGTCGCCGGTCGGGCGCGACCAGCGGACGTCGAGCCAGCCGGGTGCCTTGTTGCCTTCCGCGAAATGCGCCTCGACCTGCGACCAGTCGTCAACGGGCGTGATGTTCGCCTTGAGCCGTGCGTCGGCCTCGTCGAACAGCGACTGCTGGATATCGGCGAGCATTGCACCGACGCCCGCGACGAAATCGTCCTTCCCGGTGCCGACGCTGTCGAGCTTGCCGTCGGCGCGGTACAGCCGGTCGCGGCGGATCACCGAGACGTTGCCTGCGGCCATGTCGCGCCCGCCGACCTCGATCACGATCGGCGCGCCCTTCTTGACCCAGGACCAGCGCTTGTTGGTCGACTTGACCGCTTTCAGGTCGAGCAACGCGCGCGCCGGTTCGCCGAGCGCGGTCTGAGCGGCCAACGCCTGTTGCAGCGCCTTGCAATAGTCGACCAGCGCGGCGTCTTCGGGCGTGTCGCGCAGCATCGGCACGATCACCACCTGCCACGGCGCGACGCGCGGCGGCACGCGCAGGCCGTCGTCGTCGCCGTGCACCATGATGAGCCCGCCGATCATCCGCGTCGACACGCCCCAGCTCGTCGTGTTGGCGAGTTCGAGCTGCCCTTCGGCGTTCTGGAACCGGATGTTCTGTGCGGAGGCGAAATTGGTACCGAGGAAGTGCGACGTGCCGGCCTGCAGCGCCTTGCCGTCCTGCATCATCGCCTCGATCGAGTAGGTCGCGACTGCGCCCGGGAAGCGCTCATTCTCCGGCTTCTCGCCTGCGATCACCGGCAGCGCGACTGCGTTCTCGGCGAAGTCGCGGTAGACCTCGAGCATCTTGAGCGTCTCGTCGCGCGCCTCCTCAGCAGAGGCATGCGCGGTATGCCCCTCCTGCCACAGGAACTCGGCGGTGCGCAGGAACATGCGCGTGCGCATTTCCCAGCGCACCACATTGGCCCATTGGTTGATCAGCACCGGCAGGTCGCGCCACGACTGTACCCAGCGCGAGAAGGCCGCGCCGATCACCGTCTCGCTGGTCGGACGCACCACCAGCGGCTCCTCGAGCTTGGCGGCGGGATCGGGGACGAGCCCGCCCTTCCCGTCCGCGACCAGCCGGTGGTGCGTGACGACCGCCATCTCTTTCGCGAAGCCCTCGACGTGCTCGGCTTCCTTTTCGAAGTAGGACAGCGGGATGAACAGCGGGAAATAGCAATTCTCGTGCCCCGTCGCCTTGATCGCATCGTCGAGCAGGCGCTGCATCCGCTCCCAGATGCCGTACCCCCAGGGGCGGATCACCATGCAGCCGCGCACGCCCGATTCCTCGGCGAGGTCGGCCTCGCTAATCACGGTCTGGTACCATTGGGCGAAATCACCCTCGCGGGTGACGGAAAGCGCGTGCTTGATCATGATGCGGTTTGCACTAGCCGCGACCGCAGGCGCGATGGAAGCGAAACGTTTGCGCGTCAGCGCGTCTCGTACGGCTTGATCCCCGCACCCAGCCGGTTCTGCCCGATCGCCATCCGGTCGCCGCTCGCGTTGGCGACGAAGGCCGGGTTCTTGTCCTGTCCGGGCGCGAGCGAGGCGGTGTTGCCCTCGACCTGCAGGCCCGCCGCCGAGAATTTGTGCGCTTCCGCCGCGACGACGATGAAGCCGGTCCAATTCTCCTTGTGCGTGCCCTGCACGAACACGTTGTCCGCGATTCGCCCGGTCCCGCCCTCGGGCAGGTCAATCGCGTAATTGGTCTTGCGGCCCTGCGTGTCGTCGAAGCTGTTGTTGGTGATCGCGACGCGCGGCGCGCGGATCTTGACGTAATGCCCGCCGCGCCCGCGTTCGAACCGCGAATTGGTGATCGTCACGCTGCCGTGCGTCGCGAGATAGACCGAGTGCGCGCAGTCGGGCGTCTCGTCGCACTGGCCGAGCCCGGCGAAGGTCGAGTGATCGATGCGAATGCGCGTCGGCTGGTCGGTCGCGCCCAGGATGCCTTCCTGGCTGTCGAGGAACATGGAGTTGGTGACGGTTAGGTCACCCAGCTCGATGCGGATGCCCGCACCATTACCGTCCTCGACGCGCATTCCGCGGAACACGATACCGTCGACGGTCGACCCCTCACCGCGCAGCACCAGCGCCGCCTTGCCCTCGCACGTCGTGCCGTTGAAGATGACCGAGCCGGGCTGCTGCGCCTTGAAGGTGACGTGGCCTGCCTGCTGCACCGCGCAATCGTGATACGTGCCCGGCGCGATCAGCACCGTCACGTCGCGCCCGCGCACCGCCATCAACGCGTCGTCGAGCTTGGCAAACGACTGGCCCGTCTCCACGATCGTGTACGGACCGGTCCCTTGCGCGGCGGCGGGAAGCGACAGCGCGAGTGCGACGAGGGGCAGGAACTGACGCATGCATAACTCCTTGACGTCCGCTCGCCTTGCGCACGCGCGGATGAAGGATACCACCCGCAAAGAGGGTTAATGCGGCGGGCGGCGCCACGGCGCCGTTAAGCCGCGGCCGAAGCGTGCCAGAGCGGCACGTCCGACCGACGCCCCAGTCGATCACGTTTCGCCTTGCAACCCGCCTGCCCGCGCGCCATCACTTTTGTTATCTCGGCAAACAAGGGCGGTGGAGAGCGCGATGCAGAGCTACCTCAAACATTACATCAACGGCGCGTGGGTCGAAAGCGACGGCGGCACGGTCTATCAGGTAATCGACCCTGCGACCGAGCAGCCGTGCACCGAGATCACGCTCGGCACCCCCGCCGACGTCGACCGCGCGGTCGAGGCTGCGCGCACCGCGTTTGAGACCTGGTCGCAGACGAGCGTCGACGAGCGCAAGGCGGTGCTGACGCGTATTCTGGGTGAGTACAAGAAGCGGATCCCCGACCTCGCGCGTTCGATGGCGCAGGAGATGGGCGCGCCGATGGGGCTGGCGATGGCGGCGCAGGCGCCGACCGGCCTCGCGCATTTCGCCGCGACCTTGAAGGCACTCGACGAATTCGCGTTCGAGGAGGTGATCGGCAAAGCGAAGGTCGTCCACGAACCGCTGGGCGTCGTGGCGATGATCACGCCGTGGAACTGGCCGCTCAACCAGATCTGCGCCAAGGTTGCGCCCGCGCTTGCGGCGGGCGACACGATGATCCTGAAACCCAGCGAAGAGGCGCCGAGCTGCGCGGTGATCCTGGCCGAGATCATGGACGCGGCGGGGGTCCCCGCGGGCGTGTTCAACCTCGTCAACGGCGATGGTCCGGGCGTCGGCGCGGCGCTCAGCGCGCACAAGGGTGTCGACATGGTCAGCTTCACCGGCTCGACCCGCGCCGGCATCGCGGTCGCGCAGGCGGCGGCGGCGACGGTCAAGCGCGTGCATCAGGAATTGGGCGGAAAGGCCGCCAATCTGGTGCTGGAGGGCGCGGACCTGGGCAAGGTGTTGCCGCCGACCGTCGCTGGCGTGCTCGCCAACTCGGGCCAGAGCTGCATCGCGCCGACGCGCCTGCTCGTCCACCAAAGCCAGGTCGCCGAGGCGACCGCGATCGTCAAATCGATGATGGAACAGACCAAGGTCGGCAACCCGCTGGAGGAAGGCCAACACATCGGGCCGGTCGTCAACAAGGCACAGTATGAGAAGATACAGGGGCTGATCCAGTCGGCGATCGACGAGGGCGCGACGCTCGTCACCGGCGGGCCCGGCCGGCCCGACGGGCGCAATTCGGGCTTCTACGTTCAGCCCACGCTGTTCACCGACGTGACGCCCGACATGCGTATAGCGCGCGAGGAAACGTTCGGACCGGTGGCTACGATCACGACCTATAACGGGATCGACGAAGGCGTCAGGATCGCCAACGACACCGAATACGGCCTGTCGGCGACGATCTCGGGCGATCCGGCGGACGCGGCGAAGGTCGCCGCGAAGCTGCGCGCCGGGCTGGTCACGATCAACAGCTGGTCGCCCGACATCGCGGCACCGTTCGGCGGGTACAAGCAATCGGGCAACGGGCGCGAGAACGGCAAATACGGCCTGACCGACTTCATGGAAGTGAAAACGGTGGTCGGCGCGCCCGCCTGACCACGCGCGCGGCGCGGGGTTGCACGCGAGCCCGCGCCTGTCGCATGAGCCCTCCCGTAAAGGGGTGGACATGCAGCATTATCTCCTGCCCGCGCTCGCCGCATCGCTGGCGGCCGCGGGCAGCGCCGCCGCACAGACGGTGACGCTCGAACCGCTCGCCGAAGCGCGGCTACGCTACGAAGGGGTCGAGCAGGACGGCCTGCCGCGCCGCTCCGACGCGGTGACGCTGCGCGCGCGCGCCGGGGTTCAGGCGACGGCCGATCGCCTGTCCGCGCTGATCGAGAGCGAGGGGACGCTCGCGATTGGCACCAGCTATTTCGACGGGCTGGAGGGCGATACCGGCCGCCCCACGGTCGCTGACCCGCAGAACATCGAGTTCAACCGCGCGCAGCTCGCCTACGCGATCCCCGACCGCGCCACGGTGACGCTCGGGCGGCAATATCTGATCCTCGCCGACCAGCGCTTCGTCGGCGCGGCCAAGTTCCGGCAGAATGCGCAGACCTTCGACGCGGTGCGCACGCAGGCGACGCTCGCGCCCAAACTGACGATCGACGTGAGCTACGCGTGGAGCGTGCGCACCATCAACGGCGTCGATGGGCGCGGCGCGCGTCCGCGCTCGATCGGCGGCGACAATGTTTTCGCTTTGCTCGGTTATGGCTCGCCGATCGGGACACTGACCGGGTTCGCCTTTCTCGTCGACGCCGATGAGGCGGCCTATCAGGGCTATCGTCTGTCGAGCCAAACCTACGGCGTACGGCTGGCGGGAAAACGCGCGCTCGGTGATGGTTACGCGGTCGAGTACACGCTCAGCTACGCGCGCCAGAGCGACTATGCGCGCAACCCCAACGATTACGCCGCCGATTACTGGCTCGGCGAGGCGAAACTGTCCCGCAAGGGGATTGCCGCCACGATCGGCTATGAAGTGCTCGGCGCCGACGACGGCCGCGCGCTCACCAGCGTGCAGACCCCCTACGGCGCGGTGTTCGGGTTTCAGGGCTGGGCCGACAAGTTCACCACCACGCCGCCCGATGGCGTACGCGACGTCTACGCCGGGGTGGGCGCGCGCTGGCCGGAGGTGGGCCGCGCCCGCAGCGTCGAGCTATCGGCCTTCGTCCACCATTACGACAGCGACCGGCGCGTGCGAAGCTACGGCGACGAATTCAACCTGCTCGCCAGTGCGACGCTCGGCGGGGTGACGTGGTCGGCGCGCTATGCAGACTATATGGCCAATCGGTTCGGCGCGGATACGCGCAAGGTCTGGCTGACGGCCGATTGGGCGCTGTGACGCGTCACGCCCTGCCGCACGCGCGCACGACGATGCCGTCGAGCAGCGTCGTCGCGACATGGTCGGCGTAGCGGCGGCTCAGCGCTTCGTCGATTTCGCCGACGCCGAACGCCCAGCACAATGAATGCCGCGCGCTGAACAGATGCTCGCACGCGCCGAACAGCGTGAAATAGAACAGCATCGGATCGACGCGGCGGAAATGCCCCTCCGCCTCGCCTTGCGCCAGGATCGCGGCGTGCGCGTCGGCGATCGGGCGCGTGAAGCGTTCGGCGATGAAGCGCGCGCTGTCGGTGCCGCTCTCCGCGGTCATCGCCGCCACCAGCCGGCTGATATACGGGTGTTGCCAGTAGACGCGGATGATCTCGCGCACGTGCAGCCGCAATTTTTCCGCCGCGCTGCGATCCGATCGGACCAGTTCGTCCAGTTGCGGGAACACACCGCCCGCGTCGCGTTCCAGCAGCGCGCGGAACAGCCCCGGCTTACCGCCGAAGCGATAATGGATCAGCGCGGAATTGAGTCCGGATCGCTCGGCAATGTCGGCGAAGGTGATGTGAACCGAATTGCGCTCGGTCATCAGCGCGCTGGCGGCGTCGAGCAGCAGATCGGCCGAATTGCGCCGCCGTGCTGCGCGCGCGCCCGCTGCCGGCACACGTGACGACCCGCGCGACGGTTCACCCGCCGCCCCCCGATGGATGGGCATCCCCTGTTCTCGCCCTCACTGTCGGTGCCGTTGTGGCATCCTCTCCGAGCGTGAGGATAGCGCGATTCGGCGGCAGCGCAACGAGGATTATGCCCGATCCGGGCGGGCCTCAGCCGAAGGTCTTGATGATCCCCGAGAAATCGGTCGCACCCTCGCCCGCGCCCGCGAACGCTTCGTATAGTTCCTTCGCCCGCATCCCCATCGGCACCTCCGCCCCCGCATCCGCCGCGGCGGCCATGGCGAGCCGCAGGTCCTTCAGCATCAGCGCGGTCGCGAACCCGCCCTGATAGCCGCGATCGGCCGGGCTCTCGGGCCCGACGCCCGGCACCGGGCAGTATGAGGTCATCGACCAACTCTGCGCGGTCGACACGCTGCCGACGTCGTAGAACGCCTGCGGGTCGAGCCCGAGCTTCTCGGCGAGCGCGAACGCCTCGCACGTTGCGATCATCGTCGAGGCGAGGACGAGGTTGTTGCACATCTTGACCGCCTGCCCCGCCCCGCTCGCGCCGACGTGGAACACCGATTTCGCCATCGCGTCGAGGAACGGCTTCGCTTCCGCCATCGCCTTGTCGCTGCCGCCGACCATGAAGGTGAGCGTCCCCGCGTTCGCCGCCGCGATCCCGCCCGACACCGGCGCATCGACCGCGAGCAGCCCGCGTGCGGTCGCCGCCTCCGCCACGCGTCTGGCGGTCGCGACGTCGATCGTCGAGGAGTCGATCAGCACCGCCGACGGGGGTGCGGCGTCGAACACGCTCTCGCGATAGACCTGCTCGACATGGGTGCCCGCGGGCAGCATGGTGATGATCGCCTCCGCCCCTTCCGCGGCCTCGCGTGCGGACGCGACGGGCAGGCAGCCGGCCGCCTTCGCCTTGTCGAGCGCGTCTGACGACAGGTCGAAGGCATGAACATCATGTCCCGCCTTGGCGAGGTTCGCGGCCATCCCGCCGCCCATGTTGCCCAAACCGATGAAACCGACGCGTGCCATTATCTCGTCCTCTCCTGGACCCCTCGTGAGAGGGGAAAACCGCGAAGCGCCGGCGTGCCAGCCGGTCGCGGGTCGTGCCGGGTTAAAGGGGGGACCGAGCCGCAGGCCCGCGTGATCGCTATGCGATCACCTACCCCTCACCCAGCTTCGACTAGGCAGCGAGCTGCCAAGTCTGCGCAACCCTCTCCCCTTGCAGGGGCGAGGGCGAAGCATCACTTGCCCGACCAGTTGCCTGCGCGCTTCTCGACGAAGGCGCTCATGCCTTCCTTCTGGTCGGCGGTACCGAACAGGCCGTGGAACAGCCGCCGCTCGAACTGCACGCCCTGCGCGAGCCCAGTTTCGAACGCGGCGTTGACCATTTCCTTGTTGGCGATGACGGCGAGCGGCGCCATGCCTGCGATCGTTGCCGCGGTCTTGACCGCGTCCTCCACAAGATCGGCGGCCGGTACGATGCGGCTGACGAGGCCGGCGCGCTCGGCTTCGGCTGCGTCCATCATGCGCCCGGTTAGGCACATCTCCATCGCCTTCGCCTTGCCGACCGCGCGGGTCAGGCGCTGCGACCCGCCCATCCCGGGCGACACCGCCAACTTGATTTCGGGCTGACCGAACTTCGCGCTATCCGCTGCCAGGATGAAATCGCACATCATCGCGAGCTCGCACCCGCCGCCCAGCGCGTAGCCCGCAACCGCGGCGATGATGGGTTTACGCGTTTGCGTCAGCCGCTCGTACCCACCGAAGAAATTGCCGCCGTACATGTCGGCGAACCCTCGTGCCTGCATCTCCTTGATGTCGGCGCCGGCGGCGAACGCCTTCTCGCTGCCGGTCAGCACCGCGCAGCCCTGCGACGCGTCGGCGTCGAATGCGGCAAAGGCGGCGAGCAGGTCGGCGAGCACCTGGCTGTTGAGTGCGTTCAGCGCCTGCGGGCGGTTGAGCGTGACGAGCGTCACGCGCCCGCGCTGCTCAACCAGGATGGTTTCGTACTCGGCCATGTCGGAACTCCTCAGAATTAGTCGTGCGGCGTCCACGCCTCGTCTTGCGGAAGCGGTGCAAAGATCTGGTCGATCACGTGGTCGCTGACGCCTTCGGGCGTCGCCGGGTCCCACTTGGGCGCATTGTCCTTGTCGACGATCACCGCGCGCACGCCTTCCAGGAAGTCGTGCCGCTGAACGACGCGGCTGCCGACCGCATATTCCTGCCGCATCTCGTCGGCGAAGGTCGCCATGGTCGCGCCGTCCTTGAGCAGGCGCAGCGACACCTTCATCGTCTGCGGCGACTTGGTCCTGAGCGTCGCGAGCGTCGCTTGGGCGAAGTCGGACTGGTCGGCCTCCAGCGCGGCGAACACCTCCTCCAGCCGATCGGCGGCGAACAGGCGGTCGATCGCGTCGCGCTGCGCGAGGATGCGCGCCTCGGGTGCTGGAACCGCGAGCTCATCAAGCACCACCTGCGGCCCATCGACGATGCGCGCCTTCGCCTCATCGAGCGCACCCGCGTGCAGGTAGTGCGTCGCGAGGCCGAGCGCGTGGCACTCCGCACCGTCTAGCCGGTGCCCGGTCAACGCGAGATACTGGCCGATCCGCCCCGGCAAGCGCGACAGATACCAGCCGCCACCGACGTCGGGAAACAGTCCGATCCCCGTCTCGGGCATCGCCAGGCGCGTGTTCTCGGTCGCGACCCGGTAGCGGCACGGCTGCGAGATGCCGACGCCGCCGCCCATCGTGATCCCGTCCATGAACGCAACCACGTCCTTGGCGTAGGTGAACAGCCGGTGGTTCATGCGATATTCGGTAAAGAAGAACTGCCGCGCCTCCGCGCCGTCCTTCGCCCCGCTCTCGGCGAGCATGCGGATGTCGCCACCCGCACAGAAGCCGCGCCCTTCCGCATGGTCGATCGTCACGACGCGCACGTCCGCGTCGACGCGCCATTGTTCGAGCGCGGCGAGCACGCCCTCGCACATCGCGGTGTTGAGCGCGTGGATCGCCTTCGGCCGGTTCAGCCGGATGCGCCCGACCGCGCCGGCGGTGTCGACGATCAGGTCGTCGGTCACGCCCCCGCTTGTGTCCTTGCTCATGCCCTCGCTCACTGGCGCACCAGATCGCGCCCGACGATCATCCGCATCACCTGATTGGTGCCCTCCAGGATCGAGTGAACGCGGAGATCGCGCCAGAAGCGCTCGATCGGATAATCGCGCAGATAGCCGTAGCCACCGTGCAATTGCAGCGCGCGGTCGACGATCGAGGAGCCGTTATCGGTCGCGAGCCGCTTCGCCATCGCGGAAAAGCGCGACTTGTCGGGTGCGTTCGCGGTCACCTTGGCGGCGGCGAGATACAGCAAAGCGCGCGACGCCTCCAGGTCGGTCGCCATGTCGGCGAGGGTAAATTGGGTGTTCTGAAAATCCGCGACCGGCTGCCCGAACTGCTGGCGCTCCTTGGTATAGCGGATCGATTCATCGAGGCAGCGCTGCGCACCGCCCAAGGAACACGCGCCGATGTTGAGCCGCCCGCCGTCGAGACCCGCCATCGCGATCTTGAAGCCCTCGCCCTCGCCACCGACCAGATTGGCGGCAGGCACGCGGCAATCCTCGAAGATCACCTGCGCGGTAGGTGACGCGTTCCACCCCAGCTTCTTCTCGGGTGCGCCGAACGACAGGCCGGGCGTACCCTTCTCGACCACGATCGCGCTAATGCCGCGGCTCTTCTCCTCGCCGGTGCGCACCATGCAGACGTAGATGTCGTTATATCCGGCGCCCGAGATGAACTGCTTGGTGCCGTTCAGCACGTAATGATCGCCGTCGCGCCGCGCGGTCGTTTTCAGCGCCGCCGCGTCCGAACCCGAACCCGGCTCGGTTAGGCAGTAGCTGGCGATCTTCTCCATCGTAACGAGCTGCGGCAGATAGCGCGCCTTGACGTCGTCCGAGCCGAAGCGGTCGATCATCCACGCCGCCATGTTGTGGATTGAGATGAACGCCGAGGTCGCAGGGCAGCCGTACGCCATCGCTTCCATCACCAGCGCCGCCTCCAGCCGGCCGAGCGCGATGCCACCCGAGGCCTCGCTGACGTAGATTGCGCCGAAGCCGAGCTCGCCCGCGGCCTTCCACACATCGACGGGGTAATGCGATTTCTCGTCCCATTCGGCGGCGAACGGCGTGATCCGGTCGGCGGTGAAGCGCTGTGCGAGTTCCTGGATCTCGCGCTGATCGGGGGTGAGGTCGAACTGGTTGGTATCGGTCATCGCTGGTCTATCATGCTTGAGGGTCGCGGGCGGCGAGCAGCCACGTGCGCGCCGCGGCAGGATCGAGGAAAACGCGCAGGCGCGGCGCGGCCATCGGGCGCTCCGCCTGCATCTTGCTGAGCTGGGTGGCGACGACCACCGCGGTGCTCCCGCGGTGCATCTGCGCGCCGCGTCGTGCGATCCGCTCGAACCCGGCGGCGACTTCCTTTGACTGGATGTCGAACGCGCGTGCGTCGTTCAACAGATCGAACTGCTCACCGCGCACGCGCAACCGCGTCACCTCCGCGAGCAGCCGGGCGGTGTAGGTCGCGAGCGTCGTCAACGACCAGAACCCCGACAGGCGCATGTGCAGGACGCGCGCGTCCGCCTCGAAGCGAAAGCTGTATGGAGCGTCCGTGCTCATCGCGACACGTGACGCAGCGGCGAGGATCGGGCTGGCCGAGGCATGAAGCACCCTTAGCACCGTTGGTACCGCATCGTCTGCCCCGGGTGCGCCGCATCACCCTGCTCGACCAGCAGCAGGTGCGTGCCGCCCTGTTCGAGCCTGAGCTGCATTGCGTGCGTCCAGCGTGCGTCATCGGCCTTGAACGAAAGCGTCGCCTCGACCTCGTTCGCGGACAGCTCGCGCAACGCATCAACACGCGCGCGCTGGCGAAAGAAGCGGAGCTGATCGGCGTCGATCGCGAGCCGGCCGCCCGCGTCGACATTGGCGAGCGCACAATCGCCCGGCGTCGCCCCCCAGTAACCCTGAAACGCCACCGGCAGCTTGCGTGCGCCCGCCGACGAAGGTGTCGCAGTCGCCACCGGCAGACCGTTGCGCGCGGCCGCCTGCGGCCCCTGTGCCGCGGCGGCGCGATCGATCTGCGCCTGCGCGCGCGCCTGGGCCGGATCGACGTGAACGGTGTTATAGTCCATGTCCGACCCGCGCGAGCAGGCCGTGAGCATCGCCGCCAGCATCGTCACGCTCAAGCCAACGCGCATCGCCCGTCTCACCCCATCATCGGAATGACGAACGCGTCCTGGATGCGGCTGGGTCCACCGTCCTCGCTGCCGCGCGGCAGCTCGCCCGACACGCCGAACCCGTCGGGCCAGCGCTGCGTCACGGTCTTTACCTTGGTCCAGAACTTGACGCCCTCCATGCCGTGCTGGTTGGTGTCGCCAAACGCCGAACGCTTCCACCCGCCGAAGGTGTGATAGGCGACGGGTACCGGAATCGGCACGTTGATGCCGACCATGCCGACGTTGACGCGCGCGGCGAACTCGCGCGCGGCGTGGCCGTTGCGGGTGAAGATCGCGACGCCGTTGCCGTACTGATGCTCGCTCGGCAACCGCACCGCTTCCTCGAACGTCGCCGCGCGAACGATCTGGAGCACGGGGCCGAAGATCTCCTCCTTGTACGCGCTCATGTCCGTGGTCACGCGGTCGAACAGCGTCGGACCGACGAAGAAGCCTTCCTCATGCCCCTGGAGCGTGAAGCCGCGGCCATCGACGACCAGCTCCGCGCCCTCGTCGACGCCGGTCTGGATCCAGTTCTCGACGCGCTGCTTGTGCGCGGCGTTGACGACCGGGCCGTAATGCGCCTCCGCGTCGGTCGACACGCCGACGCGGAGCGCCTCAATCGCGGGGATCAGCTTCTCGCGCAGGCGGTCAGCGGTCTGATCGCCGACCGGCACCACGACGGGCAGCGCCATGCAGCGCTCACCCGCCGAACCGAAGGCGGCGCCCGACAGATCGGCGACGACCTGATCGAGATCGGCGTCGGGCATGACGATGCCGTGGTTCTTCGCGCCACCCATCGCCTGGACGCGCTTCCCCGCCTCGACGCCGCGGCGATAGACGTAATGTGCGATGTCGGACGATCCGACGAAGCTGACCGCCGAAATCGCCGGATGATCGAGGATCGCGTCGACCATCTCCTTGTCGCCGTGGACGACCTGCAGGATGCCCTCGGGCAGCCCAGCCTCGCGGAACAGCTCGGCGAGCCGCACTGGCACCGAGGGATCGCGCTCGCTGGGTTTTAGGATAAAGGCGTTGCCGGTCGCGATCGCGACGCCCGACATCCACAGCGGAATCATCGCGGGGAAGTTGAACGGCGTGATGCCCGCGCCGATGCCGAGCGGCTGGCGCATCGAGTAGACGTCGATGCCCGGCCCAGCGCCCTGCGTATACTCGCCCTTCAGCACGTGCGGGATGCCGCAACAGAATTCGATCACCTCCAGCCCGCGCTGAATGTCGCCCTTGGCGTCGGCAATGACCTTGCCGTGCTCGGATGAGAGCGTGTGCGCCAGCTCGTCCATGTTCGCCTCGACCAGTTCCTTGAAGCGGAACATGACGCGCGCGCGGCGCTGCGGGTTGGTCGCGGCCCAGGCGGGCTGCGCGGCCTGCGCGGCGGCGATCGCGCGGTCGAGATCGGCCTGGGTGCCGAGCGTAACGCTGGCCTGCACACGGCCGGTGTTGGGGTCGTACACGTCCCCCGTGCGTCCCGCACCCGTGCCGCCCGAATGGCCGACGATATGGTGGTCGATGAACCGCATTGGCGCTCTCCTAATCTCTTGGTGCTGATCTGTTTACCGGCGTCTGCGCCTCATGCGCGTTGCAGGCAACCGGCAAATCTGCAACGTCCGCCTGCAATGATGCAGCCGGTACCCTGGGGCGATCTGCAAGACTTCCTCGCCATCGCGCGCGCCGGGCAGATCGCGCGTGCCGCGGCGCAGGTCGGGGTCGACGCGACCACGATCGGGCGGCGGCTGCGCCGGTTGGAGGCACGGCTGGGCGCTACCCTCTTCGAGCAGACGCGCGAGGGACAGGTGCTGACTGAGGCGGGCGAGCGGCTGCTCACACAGGTCGAGACGATGCAGCGCGCCGCGGAACGGATCGACGACCGGATCGGCGGGGCGGGCGACGGCGACCGCGAGACATTGTCGGGACTGCTGCGCGTCAGCGTCTCCGAAGGGTTCGGCACCTGGTTGGTCGCCGAACACCTCCGCGATTTTGCCGCACGGCATCCGGCGCTGACGATCGATCTGGTGGCGAGTTCGGGTTTCCTGTCGCCATCGAAGCGCGAGGCCGATGTCGCAGTGCTGCTCGACCGCCCGAACGCGGGGCCGGTGGTCGCAAGCAAGCTCGCCGATTATACGCTGCGCCTCTACGCCAGCCGCGGCTATCTCGACCGCCACGGCACGCCAACGCGCGACACGATCGCCGCCGACCACCGGCTTATCGGTTACATCCCCGACCTGCTCTACTCGCCCGAATTACGCTACCTGCGCGAGATCGACGCCGGGCTGTCCCCGGCGTTGCGCTCTTCGAGCATCAATGCGCAGGCGCGGCTGATCGCGAGTGGGGCGGGTCTGGGCGTGCTGCCGCACTTCATTGCCGGCCACGACCCCGCGCTCGTGCGCGTCATGCCCGAAGTCGAGATCACGCGCGCTTTCTGGCTCGTCACCCACCGCGACACGCGGCAGTTGCGGCGGGTGCGGGCGTTCCGGGCGTGGCTGGTCGAGCTGGTCACGCGTCACCGCACGCAATTGGTCGGCGACTGATCACCTGCGCGGATAGCGTTCCTGCAGCGCGCGCACGACGCCGTTGGTCCAGCCGAACCCGTCCTGCGTCGGATATTCGCCGCCGCCGCCCGCGCGGCTCTGCTCGACGTCGTATTTTTCCAGCAGCTTGCCCGAGGCGCGATATTCGCGCTCGACCGTCGCCACGAAGCGTCGCGCGATCGCCTGCGCCACGTCGTCGCGATCGTAGCGCGACAGTCCCTCGACCGCGATCCATTGCAGCGGCGCCCAGCCGTTGGGCTTGTCCCACTGCTGCCCCGTCGCGACCGTTGTTGTGCGCAGCCCGTTGGGCGCGAGCAGCAGTTCCTCGGTGGTCTCGCCGACGCGCGCGCCATGTTCCTTCGACGCCAGGCCGGTGAACAGCGGATAGAGTGTCGCTGCGGTCACGCCGCCGCGGACCACCTTGCGCGCGGTATCGTAATCGCCGTAGCGCCCGCCCGCCTCGTCCCACAGCCAGCGCTCGACCGCGTGGCGGCGGGTGACGGCGCGATCGGTGAAGGCCCGCGCGCAAGCGGTGTCGCCCGCATCGCCGCAGCCAGTCGCGATCGCCTGCTCCAGCCCGTAGAGCAGGCTGTTAAGGTCGACCGGCACGAGTCCTGTCGTGTCGATCGTCGCGAGCGTCTGACCGTCGGCGAGCCAGCGCGAGGAGAAATCCCAGCCGCTCTCCGCCCCCGCGCGCAAGCTCCGGTATACCTCCGCCACCGGCCGGCCGCTCGCGCGCGCGGTTTCCACATCCTCGCGGTACGATTCGTCGCGCGGGGTACTGCGCGCATCCCAGTAATGCTGGAGCGCCGCGCCGTCCGGCATCGTCGCCGTGCGCTCAGGCACGGTCCAATACGCCCATTCGCGCTTGAGCGCGGCGAGCCGGCGCGCCTTCACGGCCGTGTCGGTCGCGGGCGACAGCGCCATCATCGCGTAGAGGAACGGCGGCTGCGAGCGGCTGAGATAATAGCTGCGCGTCCCATTGGGCACATGGCCGTAGCGTTCGACCAGCGAGACGAAGTCATCGATCATGCTGTCGACGAGCGCGCCCTGCCCGTCAGCCTTCAGGCCCAGCATCGTGAAATAGCTGTCCCAGTAATACATCTCGCGAAAGCGCCCGCCCGGCACGACGTACGGCCGCGGCAGCGCGAGCGCGGACGAGCCCGCGACTGGGGCGAGCGGTGGACGGGTCAGCACCGGCCACAGCCGGCGGATATGCTCTTCCATTGTCACGCTCTTGCCGTCGGTTGCGAGCACCGGCGCTGCCCCCTCCCCTGGCACGTCGAAGTTCGCGAGCACGAACGCGCGTAAGGCGGCATCGTCCATCGGCCCACGTGCGCGCCAGTCCTGCATGATCGCCGCGGCCGCGCGCTTGGGCACCGCGTCGACGAAGGTTTTGCCGTCGGGGAAGATGCGCCGCATCTGCACCGCCGCGAACAGCTCGCCATACAGATCGGCAGGGGTCTGCACGCTGGCGGGATCGACCGCAGCTACTGGTGGATGCGCGGGTGCCGTCGCGCACGCGCCGAGCGCCGCCAGCAGCGCCACCGCCGCACCGTTGGAGAGAAGATGCGAGAGCGTGCGGAAACTGGTCATGCGGCTTCTCACCACAGATTGCGCCTTCGCGACAACCGCTTGTCGCGGTCGCGAGCGAGCCATAGACAGCGCGACAATCGTCTCAGGGGTCACCTCACACCATGCGCTTCGCCACCACCGCCGCCCTGCTACTCGCCTGTTCGAGTGCCGCCTTCAGCCAGGCGCTGCCGCCGCCGCAGCCGGTTGCGGGCGACAGCGCGGAGGACACAAGGCTCAAGCGGCTGTTCTACGACAGCGACGAGGCGAGCCTGAAGCGCAATCCGATCAACGCGATCTTCCGCGGCGACCTGCGCTATGCCGACCGGCTGGGCGATCCGCTGTCCGACGCGTCGATCGCCGCCGAGCGCGCCGCGAACGAGCAGGACCTGGCCGCGCTCAAGCGGATCGACCGCGCCAAGCTTACCCACGTCGACCAGATCGCGTACGACGTGTTCAAGTACCAGACCGAGGTCGCATTGCGCGGGCTCCAGCCCGACATCGTCGCGCTGACGATCGTTCGCCCGCTCGACCATTTCTACGGTTTCCAAGCGTTCTACCCCGACTTCGCCTCGGGCCAAGGCGCGGCACCGTTCAAGACGCTGGCGGATTACGAGAACAACCTGAAGCGCAACGCGCATTATGCGCGGATCATGGACGAGGCGATCGTCCGCTTTCGCCAGGGAATGAAGGCAGGGATCGTTCAGCCCAAGCTGGTCGTGCGCAACATGGTCGAGCAGTTCGACAATTTGCTCAGACAAGGCATCGAGGGGTCGACCTTCTACGGTCCGGTCAAGACTCTTCCCGCGGGCATCTCCCCCGCCGACCAAGCCCGCCTGCGCGCCGCCTATGCCGCGCAGATCCGCGACGTGATCGACCCCGCGCACCGGCGGATGCGCAACTTTCTCGAAACCGAATATCTGCCGGTCGCGCGCGACAGCGTCGGGCTGTCGGCGATGCCGGGCGGTGCGAAGTTGTACGATTATCTGATCGAGTCGAACACCACGCTGCCGCTCAAGGCAGAGGCGGTCCACCAGCTCGGCTTGCGCGAAGTCGCACGCATCCTGCGCGAGATGGAGACGCAGAAAGCAAAGGTCGGCTTCAAGGGTACGCTGCCTGAGTTCTTCACCTACCTGCGCACCGACAAGCGTTTCCAGCCGACTTCGGCGGAGCAGCTACGCCTCGGCTACGAGGCGATCGGCCGCCGCGTAGACGCCCGCGTGCGCGAGCAATTCTCGCTGATCCCCAAGACGAAGCTCGAAATCCGCCCCGTCCCCGCTTTTCGCGAGAAGACCGATGCCGGCGGCTCGTACAATGGCGGCACGCCCGATGGATCGCGGCCGGGCGTGTTCTACTACAACACGTACGACCTTCCCTCGCGTTACATGTGGGAGATGGAAACATTGTACCTGCACGAAGCGGTGCCGGGGCATCACTTCCAGATCAGCTTGGCGCAGGAGAATACCGCGCTCCCCGCGTTCATGCGCTTCGGCGGCAACACCGCTTATGCCGAGGGCTGGGGGCTCTACGCCGAGACGCTGTGGCCGGAACTCGGCATGGAGACCGACCCGTATCAGCGCATGGGCGGCTTGAACGACGAGATGCTGCGCGCGATGCGATTGGTGGTCGACACCGGCATCCACGCCAAGGGTTGGACGCGCGATCAGTCGATCGAGTACATGCTCGCCAACTCGCCGATGGCACGCACCGATGCGACCGCCGAGGTCGAGCGCTACATCGCGATCCCCGGCCAGGCGCTCGCCTACAAGCTCGGGCAACTCACGATCTCGCGACTGAAGGCGTCGAGCAAGGCGACGCTGGGCGCGCGCTTCGACCCGCGCGCCTTTCACGCGCAGGTGCTGGATACGGGCGCGCTGCCGATGCCGGTGCTCGAGCGCAAGATCGAGAACTGGGCTAAGGGCGCGAAGTAAGCAAATAGCCCTCTCCCATTGGGGAGAGGGCTTTTGCGCTCACCTCACTCCACGGTCTGCTCGATCACGCCGAAGATCGGATGGTGGCGATCGTCCTCGGCCCAGATCCGCACGGTATCGCCGCGCTTGAGGAAGGGCGTCGTCGCCTTGCCCGACGCGATCGTCTCGACCGTCCGCACCTCGGCGAGGCAGGAATAGCCCACCCCGCCTTGTGCGATCGGCTTGCCCGGCCCGCCGTCGGCATCGCGGTTCGAGACGGTACCGGAACCGACGATCGTCCCCGCGCCCAGCCGCCGCGTCTTTGCCGCGTGTGCGACCAGCGTACCAAAGTCGAACGTCATGTCCTCGCCTGCCTCGGCGCGGCCGAACGGCTCGCCGTTCAGGTCGACGCACAACCGCCGGTGGAGCTTGCCGTCTTTCCACCACTCCCCGAGCGTTTCCGGCGTCACGAACACCGGCGAGAAGGCGCTGGCGGGTTTCGACTGGAAGAAGCCGAACCCCTTGGCGAGCTCGCCCGGGATCAGGTTGCGTAAAGACACGTCGTTGGTCAGCCCGACGAGCCGGATCGCCGCGAGCGCTTCCTCGCGGCTGGCGCCCAGCGGCACGTCGCCCGTCACCACCACCACCTCGGCCTCGAGATCGCAGCCCCAGCTCTCGTCGGCGAGTGGGATCGCGTCACGCGGCCCCAGGAACCCATCCGATCCGCCCTGATACATCAGCGGATCGTGCCAGAACGTCTGGGGCATCTCCGCGCCGCGCGCCTGGCGCACCAGCGCCACGTGATTGACGTAGGCCGAGCCGTCCGCCCACTGATACGCGCGCGGCAGGGGCGAGGCGGCGTCATGCTCGTGGAACCGCTCGCGCGGGATCGTCTGATGCTCCAGGTCAGTTGCGAGCAGTTCGAGTTGCGGCGCGACCTGCTCCCAATGGTCGAGCGCAGCCTGCAGCGTCGGGCAGAGATGCTGCGCGTCGGCGTACCAGGCAAGGTCGTTCGACACGACGACGAGCTTGCCGTCCCGGCCGTGCTTGAGGCTGGCGAGTTTCATGTGATGGCTCTCCTTCGCCCTCGATCATAGGGACGGACCCCGGGCAAAGTCGAGCCGCGCCGTCACCACGCAAGTCTCCATAACAAAAGTTACTTGACCCACGCGGCAGGGGTGACGACAGTCGCGCATCAACCTTCGCGAGAGTACCGACCATGACACTCGACACCGTCGCCGGGCGCCAGGCCTATACCGAGGATCACGAGGCGTTCCGCCAGACGGTGCGCAGCTTCCTTGCCAAGGAAGGTCAGCCCTTCGCCGACCAGTGGAACAAGGACCGGCTGGTGCCCAAGTCCTTCTGGCGGCAGGCGGGCGAAGTCGGGATGCTGTGCCCGACCGTGCCCGAAGCGTACGGCGGACTGGGGCTCGATTTCGGCTACAATGCGATTGTCGACGAGGAGATGGCCTATGCGGGGGTCCCCGCGGGCTTCTCGCTGCAATCCGATATCGTCGCGGGCTATATCGAGCATTACGGCAGCGAGGAGCAGAAGGCGCAGTGGCTCCCCAAGATGGTGTCGGGCGAGGTCGTGACCGCAATCGCGATGACCGAGCCGGGCACGGGCAGCGACCTGCAATCGATCCGCACCTCGGCGAAGAAGGACGGCAACCATTACGTCATCAACGGATCGAAGACGTACATCACCAATGGGCAGAACACCGACCTGACTTTGGTCGTTGCCAAAACCGACCCCGATGCGAGCCCCGCGTACAAGGGGATGTCGATCATCCTGGTCGAGAGCGATCGCGAGGGGTTCCGCAAGGGCCGCAAGCTCGACAAGATCGGGCAGGACGCCGCCGATACGTCCGAACTCTTCTTCGACGACGTGCGCGTGCCGATCACCAATTGCCTGGGTGAAGAGGGCAAAGGCTTCATCTACCTGATGAGCCAGTTGCCGCAGGAACGCCTGTCGATCGCCGTCTCTGTTCAGGCGGCCGCGCAGAAGGCGTTCGACGAGACGGTCGCCTTCACCAAGGATCGCAAAGCGTTCAAGGGCACGGTGTTCGATTTCCAGAACACCAAATTCGTGCTCGCGGACCTGAAGACCAAGTTGCAGGTCGGCTGGGCGCACCTCGACTGGTGCATCAAGCGGCATCTGGCGGGCGAGCTGACCAACGAGGAAGGTGCCGCGGCCAAGCTGTTCCACACCGAGCTCGAATGGGAAGTGATGGACAAGTGCCTCCAGCTCCACGGCGGCGCGGGTTACATGAACGAATATCCGATCGCGCGCGCGTGGCGCGCGGCGCGCGTCAGCCGCATCTACGGCGGCACCAACGAGATCATGAAGGAAGTGATCGCGCGCAAGTTGTAGGGCGCGATCCACGTTCAACCGCTCAGCTGTCCTGCCTGAGGCGCTCCCCTCCCCGGTCAGGCAGGGGAGCAGGTTTCGTGCACGTTCAACCGCTCGCTCGCCGTCGCTACGCCGCCGCGTCGGCGCGCAGTTCGTCGACGAAGCGGTCGGTCGACTGGCGCAACTGCCGCGCATGCGCCGACAGGCTCGCCGCCGCCGCACGCACGTCGGCGGAGAGCGTCCCGGCGGCGTTGGCCGCGCTCGCCACCACCGCGATCTGCTGTTCGACGTAATCGGCGCCGCGCGCCGCATCATAAGCGGTCCGCTCGATCTCGGCCGCGACCGCGCGCTGCGTGCCGACCGCCTCGCGAATGTCGTTCGCCGCCAGCGACACGCGCGTCACCATCGCACTCGCGGCGTCGAGATCGCCCGCCGCCGCGGTGACGCCGTTCTGGATGCCCGAGATCAGCGCCGCGATCTTCTGCGTGGCGTGCGCGGTACCCGCGGCGAGCTGCTTCACCTCGCCCGCGACCACCGCGAAGCCGCGCCCCGCCTCGCCCGCGCGCACCGCCTCGATCGTGGCGTTGAGCGCGAGCAGATTGGTCTGCGCCGCGATGCCGTGGATCTGCTCCACGAAGCCGCCGATGTCGCCGGTGCGTGTGGCGAGTTCGCGCACGGTCTGGTCGCTCGACGCCGCGCTGTCGCGCGCGGCGCGTGTCAGCTCGCGCTGCGCCTCGGCGTGCTGCGCCACCGTCTCCATCGATCCCGACAGGTCGCGCATCGCCGTTGCGACGTCCTGCGCCGCCGAGGACGCCTGAACCGCGCCCGCCACCACCTCGGTCGCCTGATGCCCCGCGTCGGCGGCGAGTTCGTTGAGCGACACGGCCGAATTGACGAGTTGCGCCGATGCTTCCTCCAGCGCGACGGCCACGCCCGCGACTGTATGCTCGAACGCGCCGGCGAGCGTCAGCAGCGCCGCGCGGCGCTCGCTCGCCAACCGCTGCTCCGCTGCCTCGCGGCGGGTCCGCTCGCGCGCCGAGCGCTCCTCGGCCGCCTGCGCGTCGGCAAGGGCCTCGACCGCCTGTTCGGCAGCGGCGGCAGCGGCCGTCGACAGCTCCTCGCTACGCCGCCGCGCGCGCTCCTGCTCGTGCCGCGCACGGTCCTGCGCGACAATGAGGCTGCGCAGCTGCTGCGTCACGTACGCGAGCGCGCCGAATTGCAGCCCCACCGCCACGGCGTGGAACAAGACCCGGCCAAGATTGCCCGAGCCTGCGAACACCCAATCGGGCACCAACGCCTCGAATAGCAGGTGGTGGACCGCGATCAGCGCGGATGCGAGCGCGATCGGCCGCCAGTCGCATAACAGCGTCAGCGCCGCGAGCGCGACGAAGAAATACATGTGCGCGTCCATCTGCCACGCCTGTCCGCGCAGCAGATAAACGAACAGCGCGGGCATGATCGCCGCTTCGACCGCGACCGTCAGCCGCGCGGCACGATCGAACCGGCCTTTGACCGCCATGATCGTCGGCAACACCAGCGTCAGCGCCGCGACCCAAAGTTCAAACCCCAGAACCGTGCGCCCAAGCAGCAGATTGCCGCCTGCCAGCAACGGCACGCAGCACCAGCCGGCGAGCACCAACACCTGCAAGCCGCGCCGTCGCAGCTCGTCCAAAGCGATCGAGCGCGGTTCCTGCTCGTCCTGGATCAGGTCGGTCGTCGTCATGCTGCGATCTCCGCCCCGCACAACGCGCTCGGCGCCGCGGTCACCAGGATACCCTCGCGCAGCAGCGCCGCGGTGTCGCGATCATGCGTGGCGCGCACCACCACCGAGCCGAGCGGCCCGCGCGCGAGCAGCGCGAAACCGTCGCCGAGCGCCGCCTGCGCCGGCCGCGCGTCGGGCGTCAGCGGCAGGTACAGCAGATTGCCGCGCTCGGGCGGCGCGAAGGCGAGCGCGGTCAGCGCCACGATCCCGCTTACGACCTGAGCGACGGGCATTATGTAAGAAACGGCGGGGGACATGCCGGTGACCTACCCAGCCGACCGTTACCGAGCCGTTTAACATCACCGGTCGGTAAACGCCCGATGGATCGATCATCCGTATTTTGCGTAACGGTTGGAGGTAGCCTGAGCGAGGCCGGCGGGATGACGGGGAGCGAGTGATGAACCGGGCGAGTGAGCGCTCAGATATTGAAATGGCTCCCTTTCCGGTCGGGCGCACCGCATTCGCGCTCGGCTTTGCAGGGCTGCTGCCGCAAGGGGCGGCAGCCCTGCTGGCCGCGCTCGGATATTTTTCCGGCGGCGTCGTCGCGCTCGCCTACGCCGCGCTCATTCTCAGCTTTCTGGGCGGGATGTGGTGGGGATTGGCGATGTTCACCCGAGTCGCGCAGCCGGTGCTGGTCGCGCTGGCCGTCGTACCGAGCCTGCTCGCGGGGGCGATCCTGGCGCTCGCCGCCGTCGACCTGCGGCTGGGGCTTGTCGCGATGGGCTGCGCGATCCTGCTGACGCTGCCGGTCGACCGTGCGCTGGTCACGCGCGGCATCGCGCCGGCAAACTGGATGCGCCTGCGCGTGCCGCTGTCGCTCGGATTGGGTGGGCTGACGATCCTCGTCGGAGCGCTCGCCGCCTGAACGGTCAGCCGGCGAGCAACAGGCTCACCTTGGCCGCAAGCGTGTCCATCGCGAACGGCTTGGTCACCAGCGCCATGTGCGGGGCGAGCTGTCCGTTGCCGATCACCGCATTTTCGGCATAGCCGGTGATGAACAGCACCTTCAGGTCGGGCAATCGCGCGATCGCGGCGTCGGCGAGCTGCCGCCCGTTCATCTGCCCGGGCAGGCCAACGTCGGTAACAAGCAGGTCGGGCGCGATGCCCGAGCCAAGCAGGCGAAGCGCACTAGCACCGTCGCCTGCCTCCAGCACGGTATAACCCTGCTCCGCCAGCACTTCGATCACCAGCATGCGGATCGTCGGCTCGTCGTCGACCACCAGGACGGTGCGCTGGCCGTCCGGCGGCGCGGCGGAAAGGTCGCTCAGCGCGGTTAGCCCCTCGGGCGCTTCGGCACCGTAGAAGCGCGGCAGATAGATGCACAAGGTCGTGCCATCGCCGACCTCGCTATAGATGCGCACCTGCCCGCCCGATTGCCGCGCGAAGCCGTAGATCATCGACAGGCCGAGCCCGGTCCCCTCGCCCAGCGGCTTGGTGGTGAAAAAGGGATCGAACGCGCGCGCCTGCACCTCGGGCGTCATGCCCGAGCCGGTGTCGGTCACGCACAAGGACAAATATTGTCCCGGCGTCAGATCGCGCTCGCGCCCGGTACGCTCGTCGATCCACTTGTTTGCGGTCTCGATCGTGATCCGTCCGCCATCGGGCATCGCGTCGCGCGCGTTGATGCACAGGTTGAGCAGCGCGTTCTCGAGCTGGTTGGGGTCGACCAGTGCCGGCCATAGCCCCGCGGCGCCGACCACCTCCAGCGTGATCGCGGGCCCCACGGTGCGGCGGATCAGCTCCTCCATCCCGGCGATCAATCGGTTGACGTCGGTTGGCTTGGGATCGAGCGTCTGGCGGCGCGAGAAAGCGAGCAGACGGTGCGTCAGCGCCGCCGCGCGCCTCGTCGCGCCTTGCGCCGCGGCGACGTAGCGGTCGAGTTCGTTCACCCGCCCCTGTCCGACGCGCAATTGCATCATCTCGAGCGCGCCCGAGATGCCGGTCAGCAGGTTGTTGAAATCGTGTGCGAGGCCGCCGGTCAGCTGCCCGACCGCCTCCATCTTGTGCGCCTGGCGAAGCTGTTCCTCCGCGCGCATCAGCTCGGCGGTGCGCGCGTCGACTTCCTCCTCCAACCGCGCGTTCAAGGCGGCGAGCTCGTGTTCGGCGCGGCGGCGCTCCACCGCGTCGCGCACCCGCTCCGCCACATCGCGGACGAACGCGATCTCTTCCTCGCTCCACGCGCGCGGTACGGCATTGTTGAGGTACAACAAGGCGACGAACCCGCCCTGCTCGGTCACCGGCATGTTGATGAACGACATAGCTGACAGTTCGCGCAGGCCGTCCGCGGTGTCGCGGGTGCGCGGATCGTGGCGCACGTCGGCGATCGCGACCGTGACGCCTGCCTTCAGATCCTCGATATAGCTGCCGTAATCGCGAAAGTGCAGCAGCCCGGGCAGCGGCGCGATGCCGTCGGCGCAATAGTCGCGCTCGGTCGTGATCGTCTCCGCGCGCGGATCAACGGTGCCGTAGCCGGCGCGGCTGACGTCGAGGACGCGCCCGAGCACCTGCGCGGCGGCGAGCGCCAACTCGCCCGCATCGCCGCCCGCACGCAGCCGGTCGTTGATCTCGACCGTCGCGGCCAAGCGCAGTTCGTGCCGTTTGCGCGCGTCAATGTCGTAGCTGACGCCGGGAAAGGCGACGGCGACACCCGCCTCGTCGCGCTCGACCCGGCCTTGCGCGACGAGCCAGCGCACCTGCCCGTCTGCGTCGACGACGCGATATTCTTCCTCGAACGGTTCGGTGCCGCCCAGCGCGCGCGTGATCGATGCCTGTACGCGGGGCAGGTCGTCGCGGTGGATGCCACCAAAGAAGGTCGCGATCGGCGCGCCGGTGATAGCGACCTCGGGCGCGACGCCGTACATGGCGGCGAAGGACGCATCCGCCGTGATCCGATCGGCGCGAACATCCCAATGCCACCGTCCGATGCTGAGTGCCTCGCCGCGGGCGGTGGATGCGATTAACGGATCGGTCATGGTCGAAATCGACTGCTCAAGCTGGTGAAAAGGTGTGGGTGGAGGTGGCTGAACACGTGCTGACCGGTGTTGTTCAATCCCCGACATTGACTTTTTGCGCTGCGGCGAGCAGATAATGCACCATCGAGGCGTTTGCAGCGTGATCGATCCCGCAAGGGGTCCGGCTCCGCCTCGGTCGATCATCGACCGACCTCCCATGTCACGCGGGGTGTCTATTCCTACCCCCACCCTCTTCGTGCCTCGGCGCGACGGGGGTTCGATTATTTGGGACCATATTTCCATGTCATTCGCACATCTCGGCCTGGCCGAGCCGCTCGTCCGCGCGATCGAGGCCAAGGGCTATTCCGAGCCGACGCCGATCCAGCGCGACAGCATCCCCACCCTCCTTGAGGGCCGCGACCTGCTCGGCATCGCGCAGACCGGCACCGGCAAAACCGCGGCGTTCGTCCTGCCCTCGATCCAGCGCCTCGTCGCTGCCGACAAGCGCGTGCTGCCGACGCACGTCCGCATGCTGGTGCTCGCCCCCACGCGCGAACTCGCCAGCCAGATCGCGGAGTCGGCGCGCGGTTACGGCGCCTTCTCCAAGATGTCGGTCGCGACCGTGTTCGGCGGCACCAGCATCAACAAGAACCGGCAGGACGTCAGCCGCGGCGTCGACATCCTGGTCGCGACGCCCGGCCGCCTGATCGACTGCGTGGAGCAGGGTTACATCAACCTGTCGATGATCGAGATCCTGGTGCTCGACGAGGCCGACCAGATGCTCGATCTCGGCTTCATCCACGCGCTCAAGAAGATCGTCCGCATGGTTCCGCGCAAGCGCCAGACGTTGTTCTTTTCCGCCACCATGCCGATCGCGATCCGCGATCTGGCGGCGCAGTTCCTGACCGATCCGGCCACCGTCTCGATCAAGCCCGCGTCGACCACCGCCGAGCGCGTCGATCAGAGCGTGATCTTCTGCAACCAGACCGAGAAGCAGGCGCTGCTGACCATCCTGCTGCGCGAGACGAAGATCGACCGCGCGCTCGTCTTCACCCGCACCAAGCACGGCGCCGACCGCGTCGTGAAGCTGCTCGCCGGCAACGGCATCGCATCGAGCGCGATCCACGGCAACAAGAGCCAGCCGCAGCGCGAGCGCGCGCTGGCGCTGTTCAAGTCGGGCGAGGTGCCGATCCTGGTCGCGACCGACATCGCCGCGCGCGGCATCGACGTGTCGGGCGTCAGCCACGTGTTCAACTTCGAGCTGCCCAACGTGCCCGAGCAGTACGTCCACCGCATCGGCCGCACCGCGCGTGCGGGTGCCAGCGGTGAGGCGATCGCCTTCTGCGCCGACGACGAGAAGCCGTACCTGAAGGCCATCGAAAAGGTCACGCGGCAGAAAATCCCCGTTGTGGCACTCCCCGAAGATTTCACCCGCCGCGCCGATCAGCTGAAGGCCGAGCGCGTCAAGGCGATCGGCGCCGATCCCGCGCCGCGCGTCGACCGCCAGCGCGGTCCGGCGCGCCCCAAGGCGTCGCACAACCCGCGCCCCGCGCACGGCTCGCGTCAGCACGAGCCGCAGCCGCTAGGTAGCCGCGGCGGCTCGCCCGCGCGCGGCGGCGGTCAGGGCCAGGCCGGTCAGCGTTCGGGCGGTCAGCGTCAGGGCGGTCAAGGTGCGAGCGGCGGCAACGGCGGCGCGGGTGCCGCGACCGGCGGGCGCAACTACGCCAACGCCAGTCGTCGCGGCGGCGGCGGTGGCGGCCGTCGCGGTGGTGGCGGGGGCGGCGGAGGGCGCAACTTCGCCTGATCCTTTCGCCCGAACCGGTGCCTCACGGGCCCGCGCCGGCCCCGCATCGCTTCGGCGCTGCGGGAGCCGCGCGGGCCTCGCTGCGTTTGGAGCAGTGAAGGAGTGTCGCTCATGGACGTATCCGTCACCCCGCTGGTCGAACGTATCGCGCGCGTGCTCGCCGGGCAGCGCATCAGCGCCAACGGCGTCGGGCAGGAAGAATCCGCGGCCAAGCTGATCGACCTGAAGTGGCCCGACTACCGTGATGACGCGCTCGCGGTGCTGCGCACCTTGCGCGAGCCGTCCGAGGCGATGGCCGCAGCCGGCGACGTGGCGATGTGGGAGCGGATGGTGCTGGTGGCGCTAGACGAGGCGAAGCTCGACGTGGGGTGACGGCGTACGCCGCGCACGCTGATCCGTTGGCGGCCACGCTTCCTCTCTCGTCATCCCGGACTTGATCCGGGATCCCGCTACCTGTTCGCCCAGCCGCGAAAAGTGGGACCCCGGATCAGATCCGGGGTGACGGAAAGAGGTGGTCGTGGCGTAACGGGCCGACGTAGAAAGACGTCATGACCTCCGCCACCGACGCCCCCACCCCTACCCCGCCGCCCCGCCCGCTCGCTGACCTCCGCGTGCTCGAACTCGCGCGCATCCTTGCCGGGCCGTGGTGCGGGCAGTTGCTCGCCGATCTCGGCGCGGACGTGATCAAGGTCGAGCGGCCCGGTGAGGGCGACGACACCCGCCATTGGGGTCCGCCCTTTGTCACCGGTGCGGACGGTGCCAATCTTTCGGCGGCCTATTATCACGCCTGCAACCGCGGCAAGCGCTCGGTCGCGGTCGACCTCACCACGCCGGAGGGTCAGGCACGCGTGCGTGCGCTGGCGGCGGACGCCGACGTGGTGATCGAGAATTACAAGGTCGGCGGCCTCGCCAAATACGGGCTCGACGCCGCCGCGCTGCGGGCGGCCAACCCTCGATTGATCGTCTGCTCGGTAACCGGCTTCGGGCAAACCGGTCCCTACGCGCACCGTGCCGGTTACGACTTCATCATTCAGGGCATGGGGGGGATCATGTCGTTGACCGGCGAGCCCGACGGCGCGCCGCAGAAGAGCGGCGTCGCAATCGCCGACCTGTTCACCGGCGTCTATTCCGCCGTCGCGATCCTGGCGGCGTTGCACGCACGCGAACGAACGGCGGAAGGCGCGCACATCGACATGGCGTTGCTCGACACGCAGGTCGGCGTGCTCGGCAACCAGGCACTCAACTGGATGACGAGCGGCGCCGTGCCCGGGCGGATGGGCAACGGCCACGTCAATCTTGCCCCCTATCAGAGCTTCCCCACCAGCGACGGTGACCTGATCATCGCGGTCGGCAACGACCGGCAATTCGGCAAATTGTGCGCGGTGCTGGGCGCGCCTGCGCTCGCGACGGACGAGCGGTTCGCGACCAACCCCGCACGTGTCCGCAACCGCGCCGCCTTGCTGCCACTGATCGTCGCGGAAACGGTGAAATGGACCAGCGCGCAACTGCTCGCCGCGCTGGAGCAGGCGGGCGTCCCGGTCGGCCCGGTCAACCGGATCGATCAGGTATTCGCCGACCCGCAGGTGATCGCGCGCGGAATGCAGATCAGCGTCGACGGCCTCGCCGGCCTTGCGGCCCCGATCACGATCGATGGTCGCCGCGTCGTTGCCGATCGCGCGAGCCCCCGTCTCGGCGAGCACGCCGACGCCGACTGGGCCTGAAATCTTTCCGACGCGGCTCGATGCAGCCGACCGCGGAGCGAGCAGCCGTACGCGATGGTGGTCGCGCATTGCCCCATGCCCGGCTAGGAGGCGCGCGCGCTCTCCGCGCCCGAAGGTTACCCGCATGATCCGCCACGCCATGCTCGTCCTGCTGCTCGCCAGCGCCGCGCCAGCGCTGGCGCAGACCGCCTCGTCTGATGCCATGCCCGCGCCCGGCGAGGACATCGTCGTCACCGGGCGCGGGCTTGACGAGCGGCCGGGCGATGCCGCGTTCGACGTGATAACGATCGACCGCGCGTGGATCGAGACCAACGCCGCCGACCGGCTGGAAAGCGTGCTGGCCGACGTCGCGGGATTGCAGCAGTTTCGCCGCTCCGACTCGCGCTCGGCAAATCCGACCAGCCAGGGCATCTCCCTGCGCGGGATCGGCGGCAATGCGTCCAGCCGCGCACTGCTGATCCTCGATGGCGTGCCGCAGGCCGATCCGTTCGGCGGCTGGGTGCCCTTCCCAGCTTACGCGACCGACCGCATCGGCAACATCCGCGTTACGCGCGGCGGCGGTAGCGGTTATTATGGTCCGGGTGCGCTCGCCGGAACCGTGGAGCTGGAAAGCGCGACGCCGGCGCAGGTACCGCGCTATCTCGGCAGCATCGCCTATGGCAGCCGCGGATCGTTGGACACGCAAGCCTCGGCGACGCTCAGCAACGATGGCGGCTTCGCGACGCTGTCGGGAGCTTATGCGCGCGGCGACGGCTTCACGCCGATCGTGGCGGAAGACCGCGGACCCGTTGATCGCCGCGCACCGTACGAGCAGGCGTCGGGCGCGGTACGCGGCGTGATCCGCACCGGTGCCAACAGCGAGCTGCAGGCGAACGTCAGCGCCTTCACCGACCGGCGCACGCGCGGCACCGCCTTCGCCGCCAACAAGAGCGAAGGCGCGGACGCCAGCCTGCGGCTGGTCGGACGCGGACGCTGGGGGTATTCCGCGCTCGCCTACCTCCAGACGCGTGCCTTTGCGTCGCAATTCGCCAGCATCGACGCCGCGCGCACGACCGCGACGCAGACGCTTGATCAGTACAACACCCCCGCGACCGGGGTCGGCGCGCGGCTGGAGCTGGTGCCGCCGATCGGCGCGGGCACGGACCTGCGCCTCGGCATCGACTGGCGCGACGTGAGCGGACGAACGCAGGAATTGTACAGCTACACGAACGCGCTGCCGACGCGGCGCCGCGTCGCCGGTGGCAGCAGCACGACGCTCGGCGCCTTCGCCGACGCCAGCCGGACGCGCGGCGCGCTCACGCTGACGCTCGGCGGACGCGTTGATCGCTGGTGGATCGGGAACGGCATGCTCGCCGAACGCGCGATCAACGCCGCCACCGTGTTCACCGACAGCCGCTTCGCGGATCGCGACGGGACTGAGACGACCGGGCGCGCGGGCGCGGCATACCGACTGGGTGATGCAGTGACGCTGCGCGCCTCGGCTTATCGTGGCTGGCGGCTGCCGACACTCAACGAGCTGTATCGCCCATTCCGCGTCGGCGCGGACGCGACCGCGGCCAACGCCGGCTTGTCGCCCGAGCGGTTGAGCGGCGTCGACGCCGGCGTCACGATCACGCCGGCGCGATGCGTGACGATCGCGGGCACGTTGTTCTGGAACCGCTTGGAGGACGCGATCGCCAATGTCACGGTCGCGCGCGGACCGGGCACATTTCCCGGCGTCGGCGTCGTCTCCGCCGCGGGCGTGTACCGCATGCGACAGAATCTGGACGCGATCCGCTCGACCGGGTTCGAGGTCGACGCCGACTTGGACGTGTCGGGCCCGGTGTTCGCGCGTGCGTCATGGAGCCACGTGTCACCGCGCGTCGAAGCATCGGGCAGCGCGGCCGCGCTCGATGGATTACGCCCGGCGCAGACGCCGCGCGACCTGGTGTCGGCGACGCTCGGCTGGCGACAAGACTCGCTCACCGCCTCGGCCACGCTGCGCCATGCCGCGCACCAATTCGAGGACGACGGCAACACGCGTTCGCTTGCCCCGGCGACCACGCTCGACGGCTATCTCTCCGTTCCGCTCACCCGCGCGCTTGCCCTGGAGGCGCGCGCAGAGAATGCGCTCGACGCGCGGGTTGAGGCAGGGGTGAGCGGTGCCGATCTGATCGAACGCGCGACCCCGCGTACCTTGTGGATCGGTTTGCGTCTTCGCGGATCGTGAAATCACAAGATACGCGATCAGCGTGCCGCGAATTCCAGCTTGGCACCTCCACGCCGAAAGCAGCACCACGCATCAACCACATAGAACCACCTACTTGATCGACATCAATGTTCTTTTCCCGTTCGCGATGAAACTCGCGGCTTTTCTTTCGGGTTGAGCGATCGTGGTTGCAGCCCGTGCTGCGACGCCCGGATCTTGTTCGCAAGGGAGAGAAGACATGAAGACGTTCACCGACATCGCGCTCGCGCTGGCCTCTGCCACCGCGGCACTTCCTGTCGTCGCTCAGACCCCGCCGCCCCCACCGCCCGCCGAGGCGAAGTCGCAGGCGATGCCCTATGTCATGGCGTCGGGGCAGAGCGACCTGTACGAGATCAACTCAAGCCAGATCGCGTTGCAGAAGTCGCAGAACCCCGCGGTCAAGCGCTTCGCCACCATGATGATCCGCGATCACCAGAAGACCACCGCCAACACGATGGCCGCGGCGAAAAAGGCCGGGCTGACACCGACGCCGCCGATGCTCGACGCGGGCGCGACCGCCTCAATCAACGAGTTGCAGACCGCGGCACCGGGCGATTTCGACCGCATCTATCTCGCGCAGCAGATGCCCGCGCATCAGGCGGCGCTCGACCTGCAACAGAGCTATGCCTCGGGCGGCGATCAGGCCGCGCTGCGTGCCAATGCCAAGGCCGCGGCCCCGATCGTCAAGCGTCACTTGGACATGGTGACCAAGATGCAGTCGGGTAACATGGCGGCCGGGCACAAGATGTAAGCGGGTCTGCACGGCACGCTTGGACATGGCAGCCGTGTAACCTATCGCTACGCTCACTATTACAACGATGTGGTGAGCGAGGCGCAGCAACGGTTGGAGCAATGGCGGCGCTCGCTGGCTGACAGCGGGCGCTGAGCAGCCCCCACCGGGTGGTCCGGGTAGATAGTTAGTGCATTGTCGTCTCCGC
>ERZ941605.7-NODE-7-length-129769-cov-8.525286_pt1 | contig 129769 bp, 119 predicted proteins | sample MGYA00520904_ERZ941605 | MGnify/ENA primary metagenome ERZ941605 (study PRJEB32759, sample SAMN07749870) | skin metagenome | biome: transportation; feature: city; material: polyester macromolecule | host: Homo sapiens | place: Hong Kong:TW line | collected... | reverse complement strand
GGCGTGGACTACCAGGGTATCTAATCCTGTTTGCTCCCCACGCTTTCGAGCCTCAACGTCAGTGTTATCCCAGGAGGCTGCCTTCGCCATCGGTATTCCTCCACATCTCTACGCATTCCACCGCTACATGTGGAATTCTACCTCCCTCTGACACACTCTAGTCACCCAGTTCCAAATGCACGTCCCAAGTTAAGCTTGGGGATTTCACATCTGGCTTAAGTAACCGTCTGCACTCGCTTTACGCCCAATAATTCCGATTAACGCTTGCACCCTACGTATTACCGCGGCTGCTGGCACGTAGTTAGCCGGTGCTTATTCTTTAGGTACCGTCATCACTAATTTTTATTAAAAACTAGCTTTTCTTCCCTAACAAAAGTACTTTACAACCCTAAGGCCTTCTTCATACACGCGGCATGGCTGGATCAGGGTTTCCCCCATTGTCCAAAATTCCCCACTGCTGCCTCCCGTAGGAGTCTGGGCCGTGTCTCAGTCCCAGTGTGGCGGATCGTCCTCTCAGACCCGCTACGGATCATTGCCTTGGTGAGCCATTACCCCACCAACTAGCTAATCCGACATCGGCCGATCAAATAGCGTAAGGCCTTATTTAGGTCCCCTACTTTCCTCCTTGGAGCTTACGCGGTATTAGCCAAACTTTCGTTTGGTTATCCCCCACTACTTGGCACGTTCCGATGCTATACTCACCCGTTCGCCACTCGCCGACAGAGAAGCAAGCTTCTCCTCGTTGCCGTTCGACTTGCATGTGTAAAGCATGCCGCCAGCGTTCAATCTGAGCCAGGATCAAACTCTTATGTTTAATCTCTAACTTCATTCTGGTCTATTTCTCAAAAGTATTAACAGTAGAACTCTCTACCTAATATACTCCTAAAAAACAGTGTGAGAGTCATCCCTCACACTTATCAGCAATCTTCTCTTGTTAAAGAACAGCTCTAGCTCAATCAGCAAAAGCAAAGCAAAAATTATATAGCCTATAGCAAAAATTTGTCAACACTTTATTTTAAAATCTTTGCTTTTTGATTGGGTTTAAAGTCAGTGGTCTCCTAAAAGACTATTATAAACAATATATTACTACAATTGGCAGAATGGATTTAACTATCTCAAAACTTTTTAAATATATTTGAACAACTCACAGATCTATTAAAAAACAAGTTATTTATTAGAACTTAAATCACTACCTCTAGATATAAAAAGGCTCAGCAAAAGCTGAGCCTTTAGCTTAACTTTAAAAGACAAAGTAAATTTTTTAACTATTGAGCATATTTTGCTAACAACTCAGCACCTTTTTTCTGTGCGTCAATTGTTTGTTGCTGAAATTGGGTAAATATCTGTTTGCTTGCTTCATCTAGCGGCTGTTTTGCTTTAGCTAATTTTGCTACCTTCTCAAAACTACTAAAAATCTTCTCTTTAGTTTTCGCTAAAGCTACTAACTGTTGACGGTACGCTTCAACATCTGGTGTTTGAATAACTAGAGCTTTCAAATCTCCCATCACTTGCCGGTTCACTTTAGAAGATACTTCATTAAACCTCTTCGCTGTTTCTTCACTAGCTTTTTCTCCTTTATTAAAAAGACCTTGAACCCCTGACGCTAATTCAATGGCCTCTTTATTTTGGATATTTTTCAATTGTAATATCTCTTTTGCTGGCGTAGGCTTACCTAATTGAGAAAACTTGCCTACTAACGCAACTTGTTGCTGAAGGACTTTTGCTTGCGCAGCTTGCATTTCTTTCAATAACGATTGACTTGCTTCTGATAGTTTGCCGCTAGCTGTTTCTTTGTTTATTTGACTAACTGAGCTATGAACTTTATTGCTTGCCTCTGAAAACTCTTTTTGCACAGCTAAAAAGTCTTTAACATCCTGATTAGTAACATTCAAGCTGTCTAGTTTGCTTTGCATTTCTTCACCTAAACGATGTAATTCCTCTTCAAACTTTACTCCTTGTTGCTGATCTTGAGGATTAATTGGGCCAGCATTCTTACTGTAGGCCAACATGCCGCTAGTCACTTCTTCTTGAATACTTAAAACTTTTAACAATTCTTTCTGAGCAACAGCAACTTCTTCATCATTCTGTGTAACGGATACAGCATTTGTATCTTTAACAACTGCACTATTTGCTGCTGGCACTGAAGTAGCGCTTGTGCTTGCAGTGCTGCTATTATCTTTAGCTGTATGACTGCCGTTACATGCCGCTAATAAAATACCTGAAACAAGTAAACTGAGTAACTTCTTATTCATAACTTAACAATCCCTAAAACCCTAAAAAAAATTAACCTGCAAATTGTTTCTTCATTTGCTCTCTTCTTTCTTGAGATTCCACAGATAATGTTGCTGTGGGCCTCGCCAAAAGCCGCTTCAAACCGATCGGCTCACCAGTGTTTAAGCAATAACCGTAAGTACCTTCATCGATCTGTTTCAACGATGCCTGCACCTTTGTCAACAATTTGCGCTCCCTATCTCTGGTGCGTAGTTCCAGCGCGTACTCCTCTTCAAGAGCAGCGCGATCCACTGGATCCGGTGTAGCTGACTGCTGCTGAAGATAGTCAGTTGTTCGATTCGCTTTACTAATAATATCGTCTTGTATCGATAACAGCAAGTCTTTAAAAAAGGCAAGCTGATCCTCATTCATATAATCCTCTTCTGGACCTGACCAATTTTTAATGTCTTCTTCTGTCAATTTCTTCTTTTTCTTTGCCATATTTCTCACAATCGTACACTAGTACATCTTAAAAATCCCACTTTACACTTTAATCGTATCGTTAAAATACTAAAAAACTACCCCCTAAGTAAGCACGGGCGCTGCAACTCTAGCACAATCCTACTGCAAATGTCTACTATTTTAATCCACAAGCTAGTAATCATTGTATCTGTCTTAAACAATACAACAGGCTGAGAATAGTTTCATAATTCGTCCTAATATAAACATCTGAAAATAAATCGATTTCTTATTCTTTAAAGAACCTGACTATAATCCGCTAAAAGTTAAAATTAAGTCAGTTAAGAAATATCATCAACCCTCTCACCTAACCAATATTAATGTTTCTAAGAGCATCTACTTACGACGATGATACATTTTCCCCAGCCGCCAATAAACCATACGACGTTGACACAGACTCTGATAAGATTTAAGTTTGGAGTTAATTTTTCAAATATATGGTAATGGATTTTTTATGTTTTTTCATTTTTCAAGTGATTAACAAGAGCCACCTTTAATTTTAGGAGGAAAGTAAAATTTTATGACAATAAGAAAAGCATCTATTATACAAATGATATCTACCTTAAGAACTACTTTCAAAACAGGAAAAACAAAATCGCTCAGTTGGCGTCAAGGGCAGTTAATTGCGCTAAAAAAATTGCTTGATGAACAGGCTAATGCATTGGAATCAGCTCTAAAACACGATCTAGGCAAACACCCTATAGAGAGTCAGATCACTGAAATTGCTTTTGTGCAAGGAGAAATAAAGTATGCCTTAAGACGATTAAAAAAGTGGATGAAAGCTAAATACCGTTTTATGCCTTTAACCTTGCAACCGGCGATAGGTAAATTAATCCATGAGCCCTTGGGCTTAGTGCTTATCATCGCACCTTGGAACTATCCTCTGCAATTATCGTTGTTGCCCTTAGTCGGTGCCATTGCTGCAGGCAATGTCGCTCTTCTCAAACCCAGTGAAGTATCTTTGACAGTCTCAAATAAATTGGCTGAATTAATCCCACAATACCTTGATCCTGAAGCAATTGGTGTGATTGAAGGAGGAGCCGAAACAACAAGCATGATATTAGAAGAACCATTTGACCATATTTTTTATACCGGTAATGAACATGTGGCACGTATCATCTCTAATGCTGCTGCTAAACACCTTACTCCTGTAACTTTAGAGCTAGGTGGTAAATCTCCCGTGTGGGTGAGCGATAGCACCGATCTTAAAAAAGCTGCTCAACGACTTGCCTGGGGTAAATTTCTTAATGCAGGTCAAACCTGCGTGGCTCCAGACTATGTATTAGCCACTTCCTCAACCGCTAAGCAATTAGGAAAACACTTAATTTCTGCATTGAAAAATCTTTATGGGGATCAGCCAGAAAAAAGTCCCTCTTATGGGCGGATTATTAGTGAGCATCATTTACAGCGTTTAAAACAACTGCTAGCTTCTGTCACAACTTCACAAATCATAGTTGGTGCAGAAATCAATGACCAAAATAGGTATATTGCTCCTACTATAATTGATGAAATATCTCTTGACGCCCCTTTAATGCAAACAGAAATTTTTGGTCCTATTTTACCCATTGTACGAGTGGAAAATTTTGATGAAGCTATCCAGATTATTAATGAACGTCCAAAACCTTTGGCTTTATATGCCTTCACCAATATTGAAAAAGAAAAGCAGCGTTTAATACAAGAAACTTCTTCTGGAGCGCTTGGATTCAACTTACCAGTTGCACACTTAAGTGCCAGAAATCTACCTTTTGGCGGTATTGGTACAAGTGGCCAAGGTAGTTATCATGGCTATTTTTCCTTTACCACTTTTAGTCATCTAAAACCAATCCTTAGTAAATCTTTATGGCCTGATACAATGTGGTTTATCTATGCACCATATGGATATATCTCTCGATTAATTACCAAACTACTGATAAAAAACTAGAAAGGTCTTAACAATGTTCACAATTAATAATAAAACCGTCCTGATCACCGGAGCAGCAATGGGGATGGGAAAACTATACGCGCTCAAAGCGGCTCAGGAAAAAGCCAAGCAAATCATTCTATGGGACATCCAAGAAAGCCAACTTCGCGAAACAGTTAATCTACTAAAAAATAAAGGAGCAAATGTGGCAGGCACAGTAGTTGATCTAAGCCAATTAGAATCAATCAAAGAAGTTGCCTTGGCCACTAAATCTTTACCAGGATTTTCGGGCATTGATGTGCTTATTAATAATGCAGGCGTGATTTCTGGCAACCAATTTTTTTGGAAGTTAGATGAAAAAAAAGACATCGATGTAACAATGGCCATCAATGCATTGGCACCAATGTATGTCACGCTGCAGTTTATTAAAGAGATGATTGCTGATACAGCAAAGGAAAAGCGTATTTTAAATGTGGCTTCGGCAGCAGGATTGGTTTCTAACCCTAATATGTCAGTTTATGCAGCCTCAAAATGGGCTGTACTCGGTTGGAGTGATTCTTTGCGCTTAGAACTAAAAAAATCAGGGCACTCACATATAAGTGTTACCACTTTCTGTCCAAGTTACATCAGTACTGGAATGTTTGCTGGCGCAAAAAGTATGTTCTTAATGCCAATAGTAACACCCGAGTCTGCAGTAGACACCGCTTGGTATGGAATGAAACGAGGTAAAGCAATTGTATATAAACCATCTACAGTGAGTTTATCAGGCCTAGTAAAGGGTTTATTACCCTTACCCGTATGGGATTGGATAGCTGAGCATATTCTGCGCATCTACAATTCAATGGATGATTTTACTGGACACCCTTGTAAAGGTGATAAAAAATAGATGTCACACATAATTGCCTTCCAACAAACAATCTTGGAAACAATATTTTAAGATTGTTTGTTCACCTGCACTATACTTATACTCTTTATTGTACTGTCTTCCCTATTTCTTCTGAGCGTAGTGCAGATGCTTTGATGGCTTTTTCTATGATTTGATTCAGTTGATATTTTTCAAACACTTCGATCGCTGCAGCAGTGGTTCCATTTGGGGAAGTTACTTGTTGCTGCATTTGTTCAAATCCAGTCTCTATTGCTGATTCAGCCATAGAGCTTGCCCCTAAGAAAGCCCTTGCTACTAATATCTTAGCAACTTCATCCGACACACCCAGCGTCTGCGCAGCAGTAAAACAGGCTTGCATCATATAAAATATATACCCAGGCCCTGATCCAGATAAGGCTGTGACACTATGCAATAAATCCTCTTTATCAAGCCATAAGCACAATCCTGAAGAAGAGAGCAAATTTTCTAACCTGACCTCGTCTTCTTTAAGAACTTGCGCACCACTATATAATCCATAAACTCCTTTTTTAACGCCACAGGGGAGATTGGGCATCATACGGATAATGCGGACGTCTTTGCCAATCATATGATTAAGACTTTTAAGCCTAATTCCAGAGACCATAGAAACAACTAAAGCATCCGCAGGTGCAAAATCTAATAGCGCTTTTTGTACGTCTTGTGGTTTAACACCGATAAAAATGATGTCATGCCTATCGAGTAAGCAGTTTAAGCGATCACATATTTTGATATTAGGGTAGCGCTTTCTCAACTCCTGGCGACGTTGCGCTTTTTTCTCGATGACTGTTACAGAGAGAGAAGGTACTAAGAAGCTACCCCGAACCATCGCTTCTACCATATTACCACCACCTAAAAAATATATTTGTCCCTCATCGACATTCATTATCTGCTCCCAAATAAGGCGCTGCCCACCCGAACAAAAGTAGCACCGTGGGCGATGGCTAACTCCAAATCATTAGACATGCCCATAGAAAGTGTATCTACTGTACTAATCTCCCGTTTTAGTTGATGAAATAATTCATTCATCTGTTGCATTTGTTCTATCAGCTGTATGCGATTTTCTCCATTTGGCACACACATCAGTCCACGCAAACATAAATGGGGTAATGATAGTACCTGCTCTATCATCAGCGGCAGTTCATTTATTTTTATACCCCATTTTTGTATGGCACCTGAAATATTGATTTCAATACATACTTGTAAAGGTTGTTTATCAATTGGCCGCTGATAATTCAGACGTGTAGCTAACGCCGTACTATCCAAAGTATGCATCCAATCAGCTTCATTTGCCACCCATTTACTTTTATTACGCTGCACATGGCCAATCATATGCCATACAATATCACTAGGCAATTGTTTTTTCTTACTGATCCACTCTTGTATATAATTCTCTCCAAAATCTCGCTGACCAAGTTGATAAAAATCCATGATCTTTTCAGCTGGAAAGGTTTTACTAACTGCCAACAGTTTCACTTTATCTACGCGCTGATTTGCTACTTGAGCTGCTGTAATCCGATCACACACTATTTTCAATAATTTTTCTGCTGTTTCCATTGTTCTTATCGTAAAAAATCATTCGTTCTCAGGTATAATCCTTGCGAAGGGAGACCCCTGATACTTAGAATTCTCAATCTAATTTTATTCTCAAATATTTTATTCACTATCATCAACTTACCGTTATAAAAGGATAATCGCATTATGGATATTCGCCAGCTCTTGACAGAAACCGTGTATATGAAGGCTTCTGACTTGCATCTTTGTCCAGGGCAACCACCTAAAATCAGAGTCAACGGTGACATCATCAATCTTAACTCAACAGCACTGGATAAAGAAACAATTGAACAAATGCTTGAAGAAGTGACCAATGAAAAACAACTGCAAAACATGAAAAAGCATCTGGATTTAGACTTTTCATTTTCCTTACCTGGAGTGTCTTTCTTTCGGGCAAATGCCTTCTATACCCGAAATGGGCTAGCAATGGTGTTTCGTGCCATACCTACCGCTCCTATTTCTTTAGAAGAACTAGATGCACCAGATATTTTTAAAGATCTAGTGGCTCAACCAAGGGGTTTGATTTTAGTCACAGGTCCTACTGGATCGGGTAAATCCACCACGCTTGCAGCAATGATTGATCATCTAAATAAACATACCAGACAACATATTTTAACTATTGAAGACCCGATCGAATTTGTTCATCAAAGCAAAAAATGTTTAATTAACCAACGCGAACTTAACCAAAACACTTTGAGCTTTCATAATGCGTTAAAAGCAGCGATGCGTGAGGATCCAGACATTATTCTAGTGGGAGAGATGCGTGATATTGAAACCATCCGCCTTGCCCTCACCGCTGCCGAAACTGGTCATTTAGTATTAGCCACCTTACATACCACTGGTGCAGCTAAATCTATTGACCGGATTGTTGATGTCTTTCCAGGAAGTGAAAAAGATATGATTCGCACCATGCTATCAGAAAGCTTAATTGCTGTTATTTCACAAACTTTAATTAAAACAGCAGATGGAAAAAACCGAGTGGCCGCACATGAGATTATGACAGCGACCCCTGCAATTAAAAATCTAATTAGAGAAAACAAGATCGCACAAATGAATTCCAGCATCCAAACTGGTGCAGCCTTTGGTATGCAAACTCTTGATCAAGCTCTCAACAATCTTGTGCGCCGGGGTATCATCACTGAGGTAGCTGCTAAAGATAAATCTTCTTCTCCAGGCAATATTAGCAAAAACCTTACTTAATTAATCAATAAAAACATTTACCTCATTGTTTTATTGTTCTTTTATCAATGAGGTAAGTAGTTAATATCTTTTGATCCTGCTTAAAACCAAGTTATTAAGTTAACTGATTAATCCTCCTATAAATAATAACCATTTAGATTATATTATTTTCTATCTTTTTGTCGCCAAACGGGATATAATGGCACTTAATGTTTTATTCAATAGCGCGTAGTCTGTGTTTAACGCATTACATATAGAACTGGTTAGTGTTTTCAAAAGTGAGGAAGACCGTGGGCATAATCGATAGTGTGAAGCAATGGACCGTAAGTGCTATTTCTGCCAAGGGTGGTGATTTTTTAAATAAATTTATTCAACAAGAGTTAGCTTCAGGTCATCAGAATAAATTAACTGAACTTGTCAATGAGTTGATTGGTAAAAATGGCTCAATAGGTAGTGTACAAAATTTACTATCAAAGTTTGATAGCGTACAGCTAGGCCATTTAGTTCAGTCGTGGTTAAGTAAAGGCAATAATAGTCAAGCCATTAGCGCTGAGCAAACAAAAACTGTTTTTGGGCAGCAGTCGATTAATCGGATCTCAGAAAAACTTAACATTGACCCTACCTTATTAGTCCAGCTGATTGCTTTAATACTTCCTGTGCTGATTAGTAAGCTTTCCCAAGCTAAGAGCAGCCCATCTTCGCAGCAAACATCAACAACAGAACAAACTGCTCAAGTAACTGAATACGATAATATTAATGTGAAGGATTTATTAACCTCTCTTCTTAAATAAAGGAGTAATACAATGGGTATATTTCAATTTTTCAAAGACGCAGGTGAGAAAATTTTTGGCATCTCTGACAGTGCGCAGACTAGAAATAGTAAAATAACAGACCATGTACGCAAATATAATATTCCTGGTACTAAGGATATTGAAGTGAACATTGGTGAAGACGGTGTTGCTACTGTAACTGGACAAGCTGATTCAGCTAGGACAAAACAATTAGTGCTGGTAGCAGCTGGGAATATTCAAGGTGTTAAAGAAGTAAACGACCAAATCACTGTCTCTGGTGATAGTGCTACAAGCTCAGATGGTGCTACAAGCTCAGATGGTGCTGAAAGCTCAGCTGCTGATCACGATTTATATGAAGTAAAACCAGGGGATACTTTGTCTAAAATTGCTCAGCAGTATTACGGCGATAGTGATAAATATAATGTTATTTTTGAGGCCAATCAACCATTGTTAACTGATCCTGATAAGATCTATCCAGGGCAGACTCTTATTATCCCTAAGCAATAATAAATAACCTGATTTTTAAGTTACTAAAGAGTCCCAAGCTGGGACTCTTTCTTTTTGTAGATAAAATTTTTATGTTGTATCTAGCTTCACAAGAAACAATTTGTACTGAAGAAGGCATCATTATCGCCTCTTTAGTAAAACGCTTCAAACTGACGATGATTTATCATCCTCCAATGCAGGATATGTACTTATGTTGGGAAAAAAATGCCCTTACTTTAAGAAACCGAGCATTAAAGATGAGCTTAAAAGTGGATTTTAATCAACTACATCCGCGTGCACGACGCTTTCATTCTGAGTTGTTGATTAAAGCTGTCAATACCAAAAAATATCCTCTTATATGGGATGCTACAGCGGGATTAGGAACGGATGCCTTTATTATGGCAAGTGCCGGTGCAACTGTCACTCTCTTTGAACATCATCCGTGGATTGGCGCCCTACTTGCTGATGGATTACGACGTGCCTACCATAACAACCAATTGCGTCTTATTATTGCACGCATGACATTACACTTTGGTGAAATCAATCATACTACTTGCAATGCACTAGCAACACCTGATATCGTTTATCTTGACCCAATGTTCCCCCAACAGAAAAAAAAATCAACTTTGGTTAAGAAAAATATGCAGTTACTCCATGGTCTGTTTAGGGAAAGCAAAAATAATGATGATAATACTCTTTTATTTACAGATGCATTTACTTTTGCTCGCCATAAAGTAGTTGTAAAAAGAAATAGGACCTCACTCCCGATTGTTAGACAGATCGATCCCGACTATGTTATTACTGGGCCAACAGTCCGCTATGATGTTTATTTAAGTAGAAAATACCGATCAAATATATGATGAGTGCTTTGCCTTTTCTTTCTCATGGAGAAAATCAAGCTCCTTTTGCAATACACACACTACATCGGGTGTTAAAAGATGTTTTTCAACTGAATTATTTTAAGCCAATGCAGCTAGAAATTATCCAAGCAATATTAAATAATCAGCATGTTTTCGTACAACTGCGCCCTGGATCAGGTAAATCAATTTGTTATCAACTCCCTGCTTTACTAAGCGAGGGGACCACCATTGTTATTTCTCCTCTGATCGCCTTAATGCATGATCAAGTACTTGCTTTACAAAAGAAAAAAATTAATGCCTGCTATCTAGATAGCAGCTTAAATCAAGACAAAAAAACAACAACACTAAACAAAATATTGGCTGGGGAATATCGCCTAATATATATATCTCCCGAGCGCTTTAACCACTCATATTTTCTTTACTGTTTACGACAACTTAAAATTGATCGCATCATCATCGATGAGGCTCACTGTATGAGCCAATGGGGACACGATTTTAGAGAAGATTACCTAAAACTCAACCGCCTTAAATATATATTGCCAAATATACCCAGAATTGCTATTACCGCAACAGCAGATGCACATACCAGGGCAGATATCATAGAGCTACTTCATCTAAAACCAGTAAAAACTTTTGTTCGATATCTCCCCAATCCACAACTTACTGGCTATTTCATTAAAAAAAATAATACCAAACAACAACTAATAGATTTTTTAACCAGTTTATCACCACCACTATGTGGCATCGTTTATTGTTCTTCAAGACAACAGACAGAAGACATTGCTACTTTCTTAACTCGGATAGGATATCAAACCTACCTTTATCATGCTGGCATGCCAAGCGAAGCAAGGAAAATAAATCAAGCTGCTTTCCAAAAAGCCAAACAAGGAATTATGGTAGCAACTGTTGCCTTTGGACTAGGTATTGATAAAAGTGATATTCGATTTGTGGCCCACGTGTATCTACCACCTAGTATTGAGCATTATATTCAAGAATCTGGACGCGCTGGGCGAGATACCTTGCCAGCAATCAGCTGGGTTTGCTACGGATTAAATGATTTTTTATTGCGTAATGAATATATTAAAAATAGTAACCTATCGCAGACACATAAAAAAATAAAAGTAAAGAAATTAAAGCAAAGTTTGGCTTTTTGTGAGGGGTTAGTAGAAAGAGACAATTTCTTACGCTATTATTTTGATGAATCAACAAGCATAGAAGAAAAAATTCCTTTTGATATAAGGCGCTTACAAGCTATAGCTTATCCGATGGCTACAGTATTAACAGTCATGTTCTATACCCAACAAAATGCCTCGCTTAGTGAAGTAATCCAAATACTAAGAGGAAGCAACCGCTTTCTTTATCACTATTATAATTTAGAACAATACTCTATCTATGGTCGCTATACTTATTCCTCAATATCTTTCTGGAGATATACCATCTGTTTAATGATTGCCGCAGATTTAGTAGAAGTAAGCAATTGTGGTCAAGTACTGCGTTTTACCGCTCATTCGCTTACTTTTCTTAAAAAATTACATCAACCTTTGCTAAGAAACAACAGTTAATGACAAAATAGTGGCGTTAAGTTAATTATTGATATTGTGCCTGTCTAATGGCAGCTTTAATCTGAGGCAGTTTTCGCCTAGTGGCCTCTTCTCCAGCGCGAATAGCAGAAGACATACTGAAAAAATTAAAAAAGGAAGCTCCTTCTAAATCAGGACGAATTACCACATTTGCTTGTTTTGACTCTTCTTGCACTAATTTATTGATGAGAATATTGACACTTTGATCAATTGTGGAAAACCATGAAGTTGGTTGATAAAAAGAGCCGGTTGGTTGGACTGATGAGGAAATATCAACAGCAATTACTATTTTCGCCCCTAACCTTCTTGCCTGCTTTACCGGAATAGGCTCACTTAATCCGCCATCCACATACATACGACTTCTAATAATGGTCGGCTGAAAAATAGCCGGGATACTCGAAGAAGCTTGTACAGCTTGGCCAGCATCCCCTCGAGTAAATAAAGTCGCCTTACCTGAACTAAACTCAGTGGCGACCGCACCAAATTTAATTGGTAGCTGTTCAATTGGCAAATAGTGGATATTTTTATTGATAAGTTCTCTGATTTTTTTCCCACGAATAAAACCATTGAGTGAGAAACCAAAATCCATCAAACTAAAACCCACATCCTTTAAAATACGTTGTAGACCATAAGCACTAAAGCCATAGGCATATAAAACACCCACAACAGAACCTGCGCTTGTACCAGTCACCACATCAATTGGAATATGATTTTCTTGTAACACTTTAATTACTCCAATATGCGCAAAACCTTTAGCACCGCCCCCACCGAGGGCTAAACCAATCTTGACTTGTGGATTTTTACTGACTGTTCTTTTGGACACTTGCTCACTTACATCAAGATGAGCTCGTGAAATCGCTGCTTTTTGCCTTAAATCAAAATGATAAATAAATAGTAGCAATAAAATGAATAAAGCAAAAATCGGTGCAATTAACCTTATAATGATTGTGATTTTTTTGCCTAAATTCATTGTTATCCTTATATAGATCTTTGTTGGCGCGGATAAAATTTAACTTCTTTTTGTGTCTTAGTTGCATTAAAAAAATGCCTAACATGTAAAGCATATGCAAATACAAATTCATAGTTAATAGACAAGGGCCCATTCATATCCAATAACCGCTCTATCATAGAAATAAAGGTTGACTGATTGATGCTAAGCCAAGTTAAAAGTCTTGGCAAGATCTTTAGCTGCTGTAAGTCATCCAGCAAAGTACTTGATCGTCGATAAATAAGTTGTAAACTCTCAGTACTTATCACTGGCTCGATAAAGCCAAAGTGTAACATTCTGTCACCTACCCAATGTAAATCCAGTTGATAGTTAGGAATATCTTTCTCATTTAATGTTCGAGAAAAATAAGCGTAGAGTGAACGAAAACTTTCTAAACCAATGAAACTAAAACATAACGTTCCCTGTTCATTAAGCCGTTCATGGGCTAATTTTAATAATTCATCAAGACTCATATTAGCACTAGATAAACCAAGATTACTGATTAACCAGTCGTAATTTCTTTGATGATTATCTTGATCATGCCTATTTTTGTTCAATAAACTGATAAATCGCCTTGTCCATGAAGATTGACCAGGGGCAGACTGTATCTGCAAAGACACAGGTACTATCAACGTCTTAGGATAAAGTGGCTTCAATAAAGTAGCCAATTCCGCTGATTTATCATCTAAGCAAGCAATTATCTGTGGTTTCTCATGAATAAAGGCCAAGCGTTCTATCATTAACGAAGCAACCAACTGAGATATATTTTTATTTTCCATCTGAAGCTAAGCAAGGCCAAAGTGACTGATGCAATATTCTCTCATATTATCATGATGCACATGCTACAATACACCCTATGTACCAATGCCCATTATGTCATCGCTTAGACTGTAAAGCTCCTCTTTGTCCTTCGTGCTTGGTATTCATGCGTCAATTGATGAGAACAGATGCTTATTGCTTGCGCTGCGGCAACAAAAAAATATCCAGTCATAATACCGTTTGCAGCGCATGTGCCATGATAGAATCTCCCATCAACTATTTTTGGACTAGCTTTGACTATCGTGCACCTTTGTCTAAATTAATCCAGATCTGGAAATTTCATCATCGCATCACTTATTCAAGGGCGTTGAGCTATCTGATGCTTATGAACCCTCCACCTTGGCTCAAGAAACATAAAATAGAAACCGCCATCGCTATGCCACTGACAGTTAAGAGTTATCAGCAAAGACTTTTTAATCAGAGCCAAGAGCTGGCAAAAAAAATTAGCCAGCGCTATCAAATACCCCTTTATCCTTCTCATTTGCTTGTGAAAAATAATCAAGAAGCCCAACACAAGCTTTCACAAAAAGAACGCTTTATTAACATGAAACATGCGTTTCATATTGTAAAAGCACCTAGCTGCAAAAATATATTATTAATTGATGATGTCGCTACAACAATGGCTACTTTAAATGAATTGGCTCATACACTAAGAAAGAAATTTAATTATCAGTTATTTGCTTGGACCTTAGCAAAAAAATCATGAATCATATCGTCTTATACGAACCAGAAATACCGCAAAACACCGGTAATATTATTCGCTTATGCGCTAACACCGGTTTTACACTTCATCTTATTGAACCGCTTGGTTTTACTTTTAACTCCAGTAAGATGCGTCGCGCAGGACTAGATTATCAGAATTACACAACTACCATTATTCATAAAACTTGGCATAATTGCCTTGATTGCTTTGCAAACAATCAGACGAAATTCTATGCGCTATCAACCAAAGGTCACACTCGCTATGATAGTCCACAATTTCATGATGGTGATGTCTTTGTTTTTGGTCCAGAAACACGTGGACTACCCCGTGAACTCTTAAAAAGTTTCTTTACAGAAGAAACAATCTTACGCTTACCAATGCACGTAGGAATGCGTAGCCTTAACTTAGCTAATACTGTTGCTGTCATAGCTTTTGAAGTATGGCGCCAACAAAACTTTAAAAATGGCGTTTAACGCGTTATTTATTCTGATAATAACCCAAACACCAAAGTGGCGTTGGTTCCACCAAAACCAAAAGAATTATTTAAAGCTACTTGATAATGACCTTTTTTTGCTTGATTAGCACAAAAATCTAGATCACAACCATTATCAATGTCTGGGTGAGATAAATTAATAGTGGGAGGCGCTATTTGGTCTTTCAAAGTTAAAACCGTATAAATTGATTCAATACCACCTGCCCCTCCAAGCAAATGACCTGTCATCGATTTGGTTGAACTAATTTTAAGTTGATAGGCATATTTTTTGAAAAGTTTTTTGATCGCAATCACTTCAGCAACATCCCCTAGCTGGGTTGAGGTAGCGTGGGCATTAATATAATCAACATCCGTTGGTCCAATCCCAGCATCCTGCAAAGCGTTTCTCATACCCAATGCTGCACCAGAACCATCAGGCAAAGGCGCAGTAATATGATAGGCATCTGCACTTGCTCCATAGCCTAACAGTTCCGCATAAATATATGCATTTCTTGCTTTGGCATGTTCATATTCTTCCAACACCAACACACCAGCACCTTCTCCAATCACAAATCCATTACGATCAACATCCCACGGGCGAGATGCACTTTCTGGGGCATCATTTCTCAATGATAAAGCACGTGTTGCAGCAAATCCCATTAAACCAAGAGGAGAAATCGGGCATTCAGAACCCCCTGTTACCGCCACATCAATTCTACCAGATTGGATCATTAAAAAAGAATCTCCAATGCTATGAGTACCAGTCGTACATGCAGAAGAAATACTGTAGTTGACCCCTTGGTATCCTTTCATGATAGCAATATTACCAGCAATTAAATTACTGATTGTGCCAGGAATAAAAAAAGGAGAAACTCGCTTGATCTCTTCTTTTTCAAGGCCAAGTAATACAGCTTGAATATTGCTAATCCCACCGATACCAGAACCGATGATGACGCCCACTCTGGTCTTATCTAAATGAGGGGCATCATCCAGTTTGGCATCAGCAATGGCTTGTAAGGCAGCGGCCACGCCATAGTGCATGAACAAATCCATACGCCGCGCTTCTTTGACAGAAATATATTCTTCAATATTAAAGTTTTTGACTTCACCACCAATCCGGCAATCAAGATCAGATGTATCAAATCGGGTAATAGTGCGAATTCCACTGTTACCTGCAATAATATTTTTCCAAGCCTGCGCAACAGTATTTCCCACTGGTGAAACCTGACCCATACCAGTGACAACAACCCTTCTTTTCTTCATACACACTAGCTTAATCGGCAAACAGATTAGGATTATTGATGTTCAACAATATAATCAATTGCCTGTTTTACAGTAGAAATTTTTTCTGCTTCATCATCAGGTATTTCACATTCAAAAGCTTCTTCCAGGCTCATTACCAATTCAACAATATCAAGTGAATCCGCGCCTAAATCATCTTGGAAAGAAGACTCATCCTTGATCTTATCAATAGTCACATCTAATTGCTCGGAAACTATCTCTTTCACTTTTTCCTCAATCTGGGCTCTTTGCATGATTATTCTCCTTTTAGTCAAAATTAACTTGCAATTCAGGTCTAAACTATAATAACCCTCTTGCACTACTTTACGCTATTATAGTCTATTCTCTTCTCTGCTCACAATAAAACAAAAAACAATCGCTAGCCCTCTTTTCTTTAATTTTTATCCTTCATCGTGTAATAATAGCGACTTTAGACCGCATTTATTATGAAAATTGCTGTTATCGGAAGTGGTGCATGGGGAACTGCATTGGCTCTACATTTTTGTAAGGAGCACGACACGGTGTTGCTAACCAAAAATCAAGCAACCGCTAGTAAACTTTTATATGATAGAGAAAATAGAAAATATCTGCCCCATCAAATTTTTCCACCGCAACTAAAAGTAACAAGTCTAACAGATAAGAATAGTCTGGATGAGATCTCTATCGCCATCATTGCTACGCCAACTGCAGCAATTCGCGAAACACTCAATCAATTAAAAAAATTAGAAAATTTGCCCTATCTTTTGGCCTCTAAAGGATTCGAAAAAGAAAGCTGTTTGTTACCCCATCAAGTTGCCTCTGAGGTACACCCACATAATCGTCATGTCGGTCTATTCGCTGGACCGACATTTGCTAATGAGCTAGCAACAGGTTTGCCTTCGGCACTATGTATTTCTACTAAAAATCTAGAATGGGGTAAAGTTATGGCTAAAGCGTTATCCAATAATGTATTGCGCATTTATGCCAATGATGATCCCATCGGTGTTGGAGTAGGTAGTGCTGTTAAAAATGTTATCGCTATTGCTTGCGGATTTTCTGATGGGATTTACGCTGGCAGTAATGCAAGAGCGGCCTTGATTACCCGAGGCTTAGCTGAAATGATACGTTTAGCTCTCGCCTTAGGGGGTAAAGATAAAACTTTGCGTGGCTTGGGTGGCTTGGGCGATTTGATTCTAACGTGTACTGGTGATTTATCTCGTAACCGACACGTGGGATTTAAACTGGCTCAAGGCGAAAATTTATCCACTATTCTTTGTGAGCTGGGTCATGTAGCAGAAGGTATTAATACCTTACAATGGGTACTTAAAATAGCAAAACAATATCAAGTAGATATGCCAATTAGTCAAACATTACAAGCTGTTATTAATGGGCAAATCAAAGCACAAGATACAGTTGATTTGCTGATGAACCGGCTACCGAAACTAGAAGAAAGCTAAGCCTACATTCACTCATCAAAACCCAACCAGCGCGTAAATTGATCCGGGTTTGCTCTTGGCGTTACTAAAGTATTTACAATGTGATCTTCATCCGCATAACCCAAGCATATGGCAGCTAATAATTTTTCTTCTACGCTAGCTCCCAAAAGTGGCAAAATAAATGAGTGGTATTTATTCCAAGCAGCCTGAGGACAGCTATCTAAGCCGTATGCTTTGGCAAGTAACATAACATTATCCATCATCATCGCAATATCTATGACAGAACCAATACCTAGATCACGATGTATTGTGAAAAACAAGCCAACTGGCGCACCAAAAAACATAAAGTTACGACGCTGCTGAGCAATCATGGCAGCTTTATCTTCCCGCTTAATACCCAACAATCCATATAATTGCCAACCAATCTGTCTACGTCTTTCTTGGTAGGGAGAAAACCATTTTTCAGGGTAATAATTTCTATCAAAAGAATATTTTGATTGCCCTGGGTTAGCTATTTCTTCATCGTAGCTAGCGCAGGCACGCTTAATAATCTCATCTCTGACTTTGCCTTGCACCACATAGACTTGCCAAGGCTGGGTATTGGTCGCAGATGGTGCATAGCAAGCAGTTGCTAATATTCTCTCAATTAAGTCTTTGGCCACTGGCTCAGGGCGAAATGCCCGTACAGAATGGCGAGATCTAATTGTGTTTTCTAATTCAATAACTTCATTCATTCTCATGATCTCCTATCTTAACTAGATAAGTGAAAAATCTTCAAAACGCTTTTTTGTGAGCTGCTGCCAACGATCCTCTTGTATCGCATAATTAACAAAAGGGCGAATGGCAATGCCTCCACGTGGCGTAAATAAACCCAAAACCTCAATATATTTCGGTTGCATCTTTTGCCATAAATCTAACATAATTTGATTCACCTCATCTTCATGAAAACCACGGTGATTACGATAGCTAAATAAATAAAGCTTTAAAGATTTACTTTCTACCATTTTAAGATTCGGGATATAGTTAATTAAAATTGTTGCAAAATCAGGCTGCCCAGTGATTGGACATAAGGTGGTAAACTCTGGGCAATCAAAATTAACCCAATAATCGTGATGTAAATGGGGATTATTAAACACTTCCAATAAATCAGGGTCATAATGCTCAGGATAATGTGTGTGCTTGCTTCCCAATAAAGTTAAGTTTGTTTGATTTCGCTGCGTCATCCCTCTTTCCCTCAAGATTTATTGCTATATATCAATTAAAGTCAAATTAACAAGATAGTTTGGCTTTATTAAATAAAGTGAAAAAATTATCGGCACTTATTTTTGCAATATGTGCCAACGTTTGCTCCCTAAGCTCTGCAATAAAAGCAGCAGTGTATGCTACCCAAGCAGGTTCATTCACTTTGCCACGGCAGGGTACTGGTGCCAAATAAGGAGCATCTGTTTCTATTAATAAGCGATCATCAGGCACATAACGCGCAACCTCTTGAATATTCTTTGCATTTTTAAAAGTAACAATTCCAGAAAAAGAAATATAATACCCTGTCTCCAGTGCTCTTTTAGCAAAGGCAAGATCTTCAGTAAAGCAGTGGATCACTGCCCCTTGATGGTGGTATTTACCCAAAATATCTAATACCGCTTGGCCAGCACTTCGCGTATGAATAATTAAAGGTAAGCCTGTCTGATTAGAAGCCTGAATATGACGCACAAATCGATCATGCTGAACTGCCCTTTTGACTGAATCTTTCTGGTGATAATAATCCAGACCAGTTTCACCAATGCCCACCACCTTAGGATGCCTTGCAGCAAGGATCAATGTCTCTAAAGTAATCTCTTCTGTACACTCTTCAACCGGATGCTCTCCTACTGAAGCAAAAAATCTCTTTTCTCGCTCTACAAGAGGTAAAAGCTCTTTAAAACTTTCACTGTTAACACTGACTACTAAAGCATGTGATACGTCATGTACTCTCATATTTGCAAGAAGCTCGGATAAACGCGACTTTAACTCAGGGAAATAAATATGACAGTGAGAATCGACTAACATATTACATAGTAAATGTTCTTTTATCTGAATTTAGCTCAGGACCTAACAATTTTTCCACATCTTGTTTGGCGAGCATACCAACTTCATCAGCAGAAAAAGCTACACCATAGCCTTTTCTACCCAAGCGAGATTGTTTCCAAATAATTTCTGTGTGCATTGGGTATTTTTTATCCCATCCTCCCAACTGAATGCGCAATACTAAAAATAACGCATCACCCATATTAAAATCTTCATTAGAAGAAAAATAAATCCCCCCTCCGTTAACAAAGCTCATGTAAGATTTATAAAGCAACTCCAAAGAATTAATCTCTAATTGAATCATTTTTAAAGGCTGTTCTGTGCTCACAATGAATCCTTTTCCAGAGACAATAAAAGATAGGCTAGCAAGATAGATTCTATCTGTAAACGCGCATTCAAAGCTGTCTGTTGATAATAAGCTACTTTATTGCTTTGATCTAATAAAGCCCATACATGAGAAAGCTTTAATCCTTGCACTAAATGGTGCATCTCTTTTTGCACATACACATTAAACCTAACACCATGCTCCTCAAGACACAGTATCATATCAGCTAACCACTTATAAATCCAATCAAAAAAATAAATCAATGGCTGTTTCTCTAAGGCATAGCGCTGAGCAAAATCAAGAATGCCAAGCAACTTGGGCTGTAACATACATTGTACGAAAGCGTCATAAAGAGCTTGAGGAAAATGTTTACTTGCAAAGGGTGCCCCGCTACTAAAAAACAGTTTTCTGCGCGCGCTATCTCGTTCTATGCCCATGGTATGTTGCAAATAATCGCAGACTGCTTCTTCCTTAGGAGGAAGCAGCATAAAGCTACGGCAACGACTCACAATGGTAGGTAACACGCTTTCTTTACGATGACTTAATAATAAAAATATTGTCTGTGACACAGGTTCTTCTAATTCTTTTAAAAGAGCATTGGCTGCTTGGACACTCATCGCTTCCACAGGATGAATAAAAACCACTTTAAAACCACTTAATTGACTGCTTAGCTGAACCTTTTCAATCACCTCACGCACTGATTCTATGTTAATCATCGCCTGGTGTTGTGTGATTTGTTCATTTTCCTGATCATCAATCACATAAAGATCAGGATGATTCCCCACAGCAAACAACAAACAAGATTGACAGTGTCCGCAAGCAGACCGCATTGCCCCTTGACTGTTCTCACACAATAAAGCTTTGGCATAGGCCATGACAAATACAGATTTACCAATATATTTATTGCCATAAAATAGCCAAGCATGAGCAAGCATATCGCTTTGCTTTAAAAGCCGCTGCCAATCCATTTGTTGCCATGGATAGATCATATCTTGATTCATTTTCATTCAGAGTAAATGTCTTTCTATCGCTTGAATCATTTTCTGATGCACTTGTTTAATTGACTGAGTACCATCAATCACCATAGCACAGGATGGAGCCATTTGGGCATAATCTAAATAAGCTTGGCGCACCCGTCTTAAAAAAACCATACCTTCATTTTCAAAGCGATCCTCTGTACGATAAATTTTCATCCGCCGTCCAATAGATACTTCGGCTTTAACATCCAAAATGATATTAAGATCTGGTTGAATGTCAGTTTGCAACCATTGCTCCAATAGTTTAATTTTCGCCATTGGCAAACCTTTGCCTGCACCTTGATAGGCATAAGTTGCTGCTGTAAATCGATCGCAAATCACCCAATACCCCTTGGATAAGGCAGGATAAATCACTGTTTGTAAATGCTGTTGTCGGGCAGCAAATATAAGTAAAGTTTCTGTCTCTACTGAAGCTTTACTACTTAGATCTAACAGCCAATCACGGATTTTTTCCCCAATTATCGTACCCCCCGGTTCTCTTGTGAGTACAACTGACACACCTTTATTACGTAGCCACTGATCAAGCAACTGTAATTGAGTACCTTTGCCAGCTCCATCAATCCCATCTAAATTAATGAATTTTCCTATTTTCTTCATGATCAACCGTTCTCGCTTGATTTTGACGATAACTGCGCACTGCGCGGTGATGTTGCATTAAAGTATGACTAAATTGACTTTTCCCACTGTGATCTCCCTTAGCCACAAAATAAAGGTAGTCAACTGCTGCAGGATGAGCAGCGGCTTTAAGAGAAGCACGCGACGGATTAGCAATAGGAGTTGGTGGCAAGCCTAAACGTGTATATGTGTTATAAGGGGTATCTTCTTGCAACTGTTCTTTACTAAGATAACCGCGATAATGATCTTTTAAACCATATATCACTGTTGGATCAGTCTGCAAAGGCATGCCCTTTTTCAATCGATTGATTAAAACAGCCGCAACTAAGCGTCGATCATCTGCATCGCCAGTCTCCTTCTCAATAAGACTGGCCATAATCAATAATTCATAGGGATTACGGTAAGGTAATCCAGCATCTCGTTCACTCCATATTTTATTTAAGACCTGCTGTAAGCTGCGATAAGCGCGCTGATAAATCTCCCGATCCTTTGTTCCCTCAAAATAATAGAAACTATCAGGTAATAGCAGGCCCTCTAAACTTGGATAAGGGGCATTCTCATCTAGTTGACTGAGCCAATCCTTACTACTACAACTTGGACAAGTATGGATTAGCAAAGGATTCTGATTCAAAAATACATTAACCTCGTGATAACCCCAACCTTCAAGCAGAGTAAGTTTATTTTTTTTAGGTCCTGCAGTAATGGTTTTAGCCACTGCCCATATCGAAACTGGGTTCTTAATATGCACAATGCCAGGTTGAAGAGAAGTTAATGGGTTTTGTAACCAACTAGCTAATTTAAACCATTTGACACTACTGATAATACCAGCATGCCGCAATTTCTCTGCGGTCACAAACAAACCATCTCCTTTATTAATAGTAAAAAGATATTCTCGTCCCTTAGTAAAAGAGCGTTCACGAAAAAGCCCATTGAGCATCACGAAGATACATCCCATCGCAAACACTACAAGTATTGTAGCAATGACTTTCATCTTCTTAATCATAATTGCTTTAATTGTTCTTGAATATCTTCTAACTGAGAGCGTAATTCTTGGGCAGTCTTCTCATCTTTTTCTACTAAAGTAATAGGAGCCTTTTCACGATAGCCCGGTTGCTTGAGCTTTTTATCCAGCTTTTCATAGGCTTTACTTAATTTTTCTAAGGTTTTGACTAATCGCTGATATTGCACTTCTTGATCAACACAAACCGGCAGTAAAAATCTTATCCCTTGAACTCGACCAACCGGCGCATTGATATCTGCAGGCAATTTTTTAACAAACTTAACCTCACCCACTCGAGCCATACTAGGAAGATACACGACATAATCACGCAGACATTTTTCATCTCCCTCCACTATTAATGGTGGTTTATCACTCATTTTCATTTCCATCTGTACCTTAAGATAGCGGATGGAATTAACAAGCTCTTGAAAAAAAATCATTTTTCGTTCACAGACTTCATCAATCAAGCTATCTTGAGCTTTTGGCCACTGTGCAAGCATAATACTTCTTACTTTCCGCTCTCGCACTACAAGCGGAAGCATCTGCCACAGCTCTTCACTGATAAAAGGCATTAAAGGATGAAGTAAGCGCAAAGATGTTTCTAAAGTAATCAGTAAAGTATAAGTAGTCAACAATTGAGCGGTACTACTTCCTTCTCTTAATATAACCTTACTAAGCTCCACATACCAGTCGCAGTAATCATTCCAAATAAATTCATACAATTGTTGAGATGCTAGATCAATCCGGTAGCTATCGTAGGCTTGTGTCAAAGATTGAATGATTCTTTGTAAGCGACTATTGATCCATCGATCAACAAAGTGTGTTTCTTGCCAAGATATTTGCGTTGATGAAACCCTGTGTGCATGCATCATGACAAAGCGGCTCACATTCCAAATTTTATTGCAAAAGTTACGATAACCTTCACAACGTTTTAAATCAAAATTAATTGATCGCCCCAAACTGGCATAACTTGCCATGGTATAACGCAAAGCATCAGCGCCATAAGCCTCGATTCCTTTAGGAAATAATTGGCAAGTCTGCTGCACGATCATCTTAGCCTTTTCTGGCTGACGCAAACCAGTGGTTCGTTTTTTTAGTAGTGTGGGCAAATCCACACCCTCAATAATATCTACAGGGTCGATCACATTTCCTTCAGATTTAGACATTTTTTTGCCCTCATGATCCCTAACAATACCGTGGATGTAAACTTGTTTAAAAGGAATCCGCTGCAGAAAATACATACTCATCATAATCATACGCGCTACCCAAAAAAAGATGATCTCATGCCCGGTCACTAATACACTACTGGGGAAAAATGCAGCGAGCATTTGCGTTTTTTGCGGCCAACCTAAAGTGGCAAATGGGACCAAAGCAGAAGAAAACCAAGTATCTAGTACATCTTCATCACGGATGATGGCTTGACCATTAGCCTTTGCTCGCGCTTCTTTTTCATTTCTTGCAACATAAATATTGCCTTGCGCATCGTACCAAGCAGGGATTTGATGCCCCCACCACAATTGTCTGGAAATACACCAATCTTCTAGCTGGCTCATCCATTGTCGATAAGTATTCACCCAATTTTCAGGAATGAAAGTCACTGAGCCTAAATCCACTGCCTTGGCTGCAGCCTCACCTAAAGAAAGTCCTCCATTGTCTTGTTTATTCATAGATACAAACCATTGATCAGTCAACATTGGCTCAATAACTGTTCCGGTACGATCCCCTCGCGGGATCATTAAAATATGTGTCTCTTTTTTTACTAATAAATTTTGCGCCTCTAAAGTTCGCACTATTTTTGCACGGGCTTGCTCCCGACTTAGGCCCACAAATTCTTCTGCGATATCAAATGATGATTGCAAAAGGTTAGATCCATAGGTGTAAACCTCTGCCTTCTTTAATATCTTACCTTGCAAATCAAACACCTTAATTAAAACTGATTGATGGCGTTTGCCAAGATCATAATCATTAAAATCGTGAGCTGGTGTCACTTTAACACAACCTGTGCCAAACTCTTGATCCACATACTCATCTGCCACCACTGCAATTTCACGATCTACTAGTGGTAGGCGTACCTTCTTACCGATCCAGTGTTGATAACGCGGATCTTGCGGATGAACTGCCACCATCACATCACCTAATAGAGTTTCTGGCCGTGTGGTGGCAATGGTTAAATAAGAATGTATATCACTAACTGATGGATATTTAATCCACCACATACTGCCATGCTCTTCAACGTTTTCCACCTCTAGATCAGAAATCGCCGTGCCCAATACCGGATCCCAATTAACTAAACGTTTACCACGATAGATTAAGTTCTCTTCATAAAGACGCACGAATGCTTCAGTAACTGCTGTAGAGTAACTTTCATCCATAGTAAAATACGCTTGAGACCAATCAACCGAGCAGCCCATCTTTTTCATCTGAGCCTGCATAGTGTTACCTGAAGAGGCTTTCCAGTGCCATACTTCTTTTAAAAAAGCTTCATGTCCTAGCTGCTGTTTATCCAAACCACGCGTTGCCAAAGCACGTTCCACAACAATTTGAGTGGCAATACCGGAGTGATCAAATCCCGGAATCCAACACACTTTTTCACCTTTCATACGATGATAGCGAACGGTAGCGTCCATAATTGTTTGATTAAAAGCATGTCCCATATGTAAGACACCAGTAATATTTGGTGGTGGAAGCTGAATAGAAAAGGTCTGCCCATCTTGTTGCTTTGACGGTTGAAAATACCCATGCTCTTGCCAATAGTTATACCATTTTTCTTCTAGTAATCTTGGTTGATATTTTTCTGCCTGCATGATTTTGACTGATGTTGCCCTTGCTCTAAGAAAAGCAAAGATTCTACCACTGTCACCTTCTATTTCAATGCAATATGTCTTGGATCGGTGAAGCTTTGCATTATAATTATCTTTTTACACTTTATTTTATGTATACAATCACCGTTACTTGTCCCAGAGGTTTGGAAGAACAACTGCAAAAGGAAGTGCAAACCATCTGTAATCAACCGGCAAAGCGTTACCAAGGTTTAATCACTTTACAAGGGGATTTGAAGACTGTTTATCGCCTAAATCTTTATTCACGTCTTGCTTCACGAGTACTTATTTTGTTGATCAGTGGTCAAGTCAGTTCACAAAGGGATATTTATAACCTGGCTTGTCAAGTAGATTGGCCTACCTGGTTTAGGGTTGAAAACCGCTTTAAGGTACATGTAGAGGGATTTACCCCTTGGAGTCAGCGCTTAAATTTCCTAGCTTTGAAAGTTAAAGACGCGGTATGTGATATCTTTAGAAAGCAGACAGGCAAACGTCCCAGTGTCGATAAAATTAATAATAATATCCGCTTATTTGCCTATCTTAACCATTACCAGGCTCATATTTATATCGACAGCAGTGGTGAAGCTTTATTTAAAAGAGGTTGGCGAGAAAAACATCTGCTTGCTCCTTTGCGAGAAAACCTTGCAGCAAGCTTACTTACTTTTGCTGGTTATGTTGGCAATGAAGCTTTCATCGATCCAATGTGTGGCAGTGGCACCATCGCTATTGAAGCCGCAATGCTAGCTAGTCAAACACCTCCTGGTTTACATCGTCAATTTGCCTTTGAATACTTTCTTAATTTTGATTCTGATCATTGGCAATCGCTTAAAAAAGAGGCACAAAATTCAATCACTCCTCCATCTAAACCTATATATGCCTACGATCAACACCCCCATGCCATCAAAACGGCGCAAGCCAATGCTAAAAAAGCAGGTGTGCTCGATTTTATTAGCTTTGCACAATTATCATTTACCGATCTTTATCCTAAAGAAAACAAAGGTCAGTTAATCTGCAATCCTCCTTATGGAGAGCGTATGAATCAACTCGCCCAAATTCGCCATCAATATCCTCATTGGTCAGAAGTATTAAAAAAGCATTTTTCTGGCTGGCAAGTAGGATTCATCACCTCAGACTTTAATTTCCCGAAAATTCTGCGATTAACGCCCAAAAGAAAAATCCCCCTATATAACGGCAAATTGGAATGTCGTTTTTATCTTTTTGATATAGTTAAGGGTTCAAACAGAAGAACGGCCAAACAGGTTTAAATAGCTATGATGTTGAGAAAGAACTTGTGCTTGCAATTCACTCAAATTACTGTTATTACGCACTACATCGTCTGCTAGTTTTAATCCCTGTTCTCGAGACAGTTGCTGATTCATGATGTTGCGCACCTGTGCTTCAGACAAACCATCTCGTTGACATACTTGAGCAATTTGCCAAGCCGGATCAACATCTACATATAGTACTCGATTTAAAATAGCATTATAAATACTCTCAGCAGAAAAAACTGGCACCACAAGGATGCCGTAAACACCTTGGGCTTGTTTCTGTAAAGACAGCACTTGACTAAAAATTTTGGGATGTAAAATAAACTCTAACCATTTTTTTGCGCGTTTATCATTAAATATTTTACGGCGCATCCAAGTGCGATTTAAAAGACCATGATCATTGATTGCTTCTTGACCAAAGCAGGCTTTAATCTCTTCAATTGCCGCCCCAGATGAACAAGTAAGTTCTCGAGCAATCACATCTGTATCAATAACCGGCACATTTTGTTGCACAAAAAAACGACTAATGGTTGTTTTGCCACTGCCTATGCCTCCGGTTAAGAGCACCCAGGGTATGGACTTTCTAAACATATAAACCTTGCAAAAGAAGCATTATTTCTGGTCCAAAAATAAACATAACGAGACCGGCAAGAACAATCGCTGGACCAAAAGGCAATGGTTTAGACAAACCTGGTTTCATTAAAAGAGCAAGAACTAAGCCGCATAGTGAAGATAATAAAACTAAAGTGGGTAGTGATAAAATACCAAGCCAAGCCCCAAGAGCAGCAAATAATTTTAAATCTCCAAAACCTATGGCTTCTTTTTTAAATAACCACTTTACCAAATAAAATAATAGCCAAAAAAACAGATAAGCACCTGCTGCCCCTAGGACCGCTGATTTTAATGGCACCTTATAAATAGCAAAGGCGTTAAATAGCAAACCTGACCAAAGTAAGGAAATTGATAGTACATCGGGGATCAAAGTGGTACGTAAATCTACTAAAGCAATCACAATCAGTATTGATGCAAAGAAGATCCCTCCAAGTAAAGGGAGTCCCCAGCCCAAACGGTAATACATTAAAGCAAATACAAAGCCAGTAAAAGACTCGACCAAGGGATAGCGAAAGCTGATCTTATCTTGACAGTGACGGCAGCGTCCCTTCTGCAAGATATAGCTTAGTAAAGGAATTTTTTCATAAAACTTAAGTTTCTCATGACAAGAAGTACAGTGCGATGGAGGAAAAGCTAAATTAAATCGCCCCAGCTCCTGATCTTTTTCATCAGGTTGTTGGCCCAATAGTTCCCTTGCTTCTATCCGCCAACAAGCCTGTAGCATCATTGGCAAACGATAAATAATCACATTTAAAAAGCTACCTGTGAGCAAACCTAAGATAAAAAAAGCCACAATCCTAATGATGACTTCATTTGTTATCATGTTTTTTTCCCTAAAATATTAAACCCTAAAATATTAAAGCTGTATTGCGTAAAAACCAAGATTAGAATTATTAGACTAAGGTACCGAAGTTAAAGATTGGTAGATAGATGGCCAGCGCTAATGTGCCAACGAATATCGCTAGCACTGAAATAATGATTGATTCCATCATTGACTCCAACGTTGATACCCGTAGATCGACTTCTTCATCAAAATAGTCCGAGACCTTATTCATCATCTCTTCTAAAGTACCAGCCTCTTCCCCAACTTCTGCTAGTTGCACAAACAATGGAGGAAAAAGTTTTTCATGACTGATAATACTACTGATCAAACTTTCACCTTGCTCTACTTGAAGGTGAATTTCTTGGGTTGCCTGTTTAAATAAAATATTTTTAGTGCTATTAACGATTAACTTTAAGATATCTGTCATTGGCACCCCAGCAGCATATAAACTGGCAAATGTTCTTGCCCAACGTGAACTCTCTGAACGCTGCATAATGAATCCAAAAATAGGCAGCTGCATTAAAAAAGTTGTCACTTTTTTTCTAAAAGGGATACGAGAGCGGTAGTAATAAACAAACACCATGATAATAACGATCATGGATAAAACAATCGCAGGCCCCCACTTGATTAGAAAATCAGAAAAAGAGATAAACCACCTAGTAATAGCAGGAAGTTCTGCACTCATGTCTTCATATACTTTTTTAAATAAAGGTAAAACCCATACTAACATGAATACCATGACCGCAACACCAACACTAACCACAAAAATAGGATATATCAAAGCCTTACGCACGCTTCTAATTAACTTATCAGATTTTTCCCTTTGTGTTGCCACACGATTTAACGCTGTATCTAACAATCCCCCTGTTTCACCTGCCTTCACTAACCCAATATAAAGACCATCAAAGTATTTAGGATATTTCTCTAAGGCATGGGTTAATGAATTTCCTTGTTCAATTTCTTTTTTTATATCCAAAACCATAGCTGCCATACTTTGATTGGAAAATCCTCGTGCGATCACATTCAAGGATTGCGTCAAAGGGACTCCAGCTTTCATCATAGAAGACAGTTGTCGTGTAAAAATGGTAATATCAGTGCCCTTAATACGCTTCTCAAACTTACGTACAGGTTTGATTTTTTTGATACGGATATTTTTATATACCAGCTGCCGACGCGCTTCTTTATCGTTGACAGCTCTAACACGTCCCTGCGTCTCTTCCTTATTAGTTTCATCAAAACCTTCAAATTCAAAGGTTTTTAATCTCGTTCCCTTATTTAACCTACGTAAAGGTCTTCTCGCCATAATCATAAACCTTATTGAAATCAGTTAGTAATAGATGCCACTTCCTCTATTGAGGTAATACCGAGTTTAATTTTCTCCAAGCCAGATCTGCGCAATGTCTCCATACCTTCAAAAATAGCTAGCTTTGAGAGATCGTTCTCATCTTTACCATCAATAATAGCTTTTTGCATCATTTCTGTCATTGGCAGCATTTCGAAAATACCAATTCGACCACGATAACCAGTACCTTTGCATACTTTACAACCAACTGGATTATAAATACGCCAATTCCCTTGCAAATCTTCTGGGGTAAATTGCAGTTGATAGAGCATTTCTTCTGGCATGCGCTTAACCGGCTTCTTGCAGTTAGGGCATAGTTGTCTTACCAAGCGCTGAGCAATAATCAAAAGTATTGAACTCACAATATTAAAGGTTTCCACACCCATATTCTGTAAACGCGTCACCGTTGCCACCGCACTGTTGGTATGCAAAGTGGAAAATACCAAATGTCCTGTCTGAGAAGCTTTTAATGCAATATCTGCTGTTTCTAAATCTCGAATCTCCCCTAGCATAATTACATCAGGATCTTGCCTCAAAAAAGATCGTAATGCTGTAGCAAAAGTTAAGCCTCTCTTTTCACTAACGCTAACTTGATTGGCCCCAGGCAAAATAATCTCCACTGGATCCTCTACTGTAGAAATGTTGATTTCAGGTTTATTCAATATATTTAGGCAATTATACAAGGTAACAGTTTTGCCCGATCCAGTTGGCCCGGTCACCAGAATCATTCCATAAGGACGGTGAATAGTTTCTAATAAGGTATCTTGCTCCTTGGAATTCATACCAATATCTTTTAACTGTAAAAAATTATTTCCCGAGCTCCCCAAAATACGGATAACAATCTTTTCCCCAAACAAAGTGGGTAAGGTACTCACCCGAAAGTCAATTTTTCTTTTACGATTAACTTTAATCTGCATGCTGCCATCTTGCGGGATGCGTTTTTCTGAAATATCTAGTTGAGACATCACTTTAATACGAGAAGCAAATTTGTCTTTAGCCACTAGGGGTAATTGAACCACTTCTTTTAATACACCATCCATTCGGTAACGAATACGCGCATAAAACTCATAAAATTCAAAATGGATATCAGAAGCTCCAGAATTAACAGCATCTTTGATAATGCGATCCAGGAATTTAGCAATTGGACCATCTTCACTAGTCCCGTCATCTTTAACCATAACCACTGGGTTAAAGATTTCGTCCTTATTCAATTCTTCAATGATCGATGTAGATTCGCGTCTGACTACATCAAAAATATCTCCCAACACATTATCTGCTACTAGGATATATTCAATTTCCAGTCCCAAATTAAAAAATAATTTTCGATACTCCGGTTCTAGAGTTGGATTAGAAATTGCCAAAAATAATTGGTCATCTCGTTTAAATATAGGAAGCACTCGATAATCGTATAGTAATTCTTCTTTCACCAAACCATAAACATAACAATGAGTGTCGTAGCTTGTTAAATCAAAAAATGGATAACCGTAAATCTCTGATAAAGCCTGAGCCAATTGTTGCGGTGACAACACTTGACATTGAAATAGGTAAGGCGGAGTCCCTTCAGGATCATTATCATCAATATCATGTTCAGATCGATAAGCATTAAAGACTAAGTTATATTGTTCATCAGTAATATATTTATTTTTTCTTAAAATATTCAATAATCCTATACTCATTTTTATCTCTCTACTAATAATCTTGCTTGACATCAACTGTCACTATATTAACAATAACATAACCCATAAATGATCACTACTATTTGTAGAAACTTTACCCTTAATTAACTGTTTTTCAATAAAAAAAGAGAGTTGAGGAAATCAACTCTCTTTTTTAATAAATCAACGCTCTAAGGCGCTTAATATCAAGCTACTTAGAACTTATGACGAAGGCCTAAACCAACTGAGTAGTCCTCAGTACGGCGTTGATCGCGTTTATATTTCTTATCTTCTTTTTTGCGAGCAACATCTGTTACTTGATCCCTAACTTCTACCCAGCTTCTTGGACGATCAGTCCAGTAACCAAGACTCGCCAAAACAGCAGTACGTTTACTTAAGTTGTAATCCACACCCGCGATGATTTGAGAATACTTGTTCTTAGTAGGATGATCGATATTACGATCTTTGGACTCACCATAGGCAAATGAGATACGAGGGATCATATTACCAGAAGTATAAGCAAAGGTTAAAGCCACATCATTGTCCTCTTTACCCACTCCAACTGGTACCATATTGTCAGGCGTACCAACAACATAGAAGGAACTTTGCATATTAATAGCATGTCTATAAGCCAAGCCAGCAAATAAAGTGCCGTCATCATAGCCAAAATTCAAACCATGAACTTCACCATTTAAACGATGATCTCTCTCTTCACCATCGCTGCTAGCTGAGATCTTAGAGAAATCAAGATTATTCTTGAAGTTTTTGTAGCCATATTTAACGAACCAGCCTGAGTTCTCGTAACCTAAACCAACAGATAAAATATCCTTGTAGGATGTCGAGTTATTAATAACATCTGATAATTGAACCAAACCGTCATTATTTTCGGCTAAAGATGTTTCAATCATATTTGGTGACTTATGACGCGCTTGGTTATAGCGTAGATTATCTTCTGGAGAATACAACACACTTAAAGTCAAACCAGTCCAGTTAGGAGTGTCGTAACGGATACCAGTGTAACGACCACCGTATTTAGTGATAGAAGATAAAGTACGGATGCCGTTACCTTCCCATTGATCTAACTCTTCCATATTAGATTTGAATACATCTGATAGGTAACCTGTTCTTAATGTACCAAAGTCACCGGATAATCCGATGAAACTGTCACGACTTGCCCAACGAGAGTTGTTCGGCGAATTGGTATCCAAAGAAACATTTTGCTCAATTTGCCATAAGGCTTTGAGTCCATTTCCTAGATCTTCTTCTCCTTTAAATCCGATATAAGAACCCCAGTCGTTTACATTTGTAATGGTGTTACTTACATGGCTGCGACTTGAATATTCTAAGCCACCTTTAATCTCACCATACAAAGTCACTTCTGCCATTACTGCCAAAGGCACTGTCGACAGTGCTAAAGCGATTAATGTCTTTTTCATATTACACTCCATAATCCGAATTCTGATTAATTCAAGTTCTCTATTAGATAAGCACCTTCAAGGTTACATACAGCGCTAATCTTATTAGTCACCTTTGGGTGACCCTTTTATCGGCTGAGACTATAACACAACTTAGGTGCCTTACTAAGCGTTTGGATGCATTTTAATCCAAAAAGACTAGAAATGCACCAAAAAACAATCACAAAAAACCCGCAACAACTAACTGCACACTTGAATATAACGTCAAAGCAGGCCACTTTTCATATTCTGCGTCTTTTCCTTAAAAAACTCGTTCAAATATTTGAACTCAAACATCGCAGAACAACCTATACACTATACAGTAGGGACTTTTTATAAATTTTACAAGCCCATATTTAGGTAAATGACCAAAGTACTTCATTAAAAATGCAATTAGAACCGCATAATCTGACCTTAGATCAATAAAAGAATTATAAATAACTTTTTGAAAAAAAAGAAGTAAATAATAAGAAAGTTATCATTATCTATCATAATTCTTTTTTTTCGTATAAAGATCTAAGCATTCAAAAAGTGTCTCAAAAGTGAGACACTTTTTACTTGGCTGATTAAATAAAAATCAAAATTAAGGCCTGATCTAAATTACTTTAAAATCTATAATTTCACTTAAACACAATTTAAAACTAAATAAGTATTGATATCACATGACTCCTAGCTAAAGTTATTACTGGGATTAATATCCCATCATGACTAAAAATATAGAAATTCAAATGACAGCTTCTCTGTTTTTCTGATGACTGATATACTTCACTGTAACACCTATTGCCAACTTCACTCCTTATCTTTAGGGGAGTAAAACTATGATTGTGTTAGCATCTATCCTAATAGATTTGATCGAAGAGAACAGATGATTTTGGTTAATTTCTCTACATAGAGGGTCACTTGCGAAAACAACTAGGCTTATTTGGCGGAACTTTTAACCCTGTGCATCGCTATCACGTGTTGATGGCAGAGGCTTTTTTGACTGCTTTTGCGCTTGATCACCTTTTAGTTATTCCCGCTGGTCTTGCTTACCATAAAAAAGAAGGTAATGAGGTTGCCTCTGCCACACACCGCTATCAAATGTGCCAGCTCGCATTTTCTTCTTTGCCTAAAACCAGTGTCTCAACAACTGATTTAGAACGTAAAGGAAGTACTTATACCTATGATACTTTAACTATGCTGCGTCATATTTACTCTGAATACCAATTTCTATGGCTATTAGGAAGTGATGCTTTTTTACAGCTCAACCATTGGTATCGATATCAAGAGGTCATTATGATGACCGATTTTGTAGTAGTGGTACGACCACCTGCAAAAAAACAAGATTTATTTTTGTTTAATCAAAAGCTTCATCCTCAAGCAAATTATTACTGTTTGTCTTTACCTGCTTGTGCATTAAGTGCAAGCTCCATACGCCGTAGTATCACTCAGCATTGCTTTGATGAGAAAAGTGTCTCATTATCAGTAAGAGACTATATTAAAGAACACCATCTATATCAGATATAATAAAGGAATTTAATGTCAATTCTATCTTCCATTGACGATTATATTATTCATCTAATTGTAAAAACTCTGCAAGAAGTCAAAAGTGAATGTATTAAAGTAATCGATGTCAGAGAACAAACTGTCCTCTTTTCCTATATGATCATTGCAACTGGCGTAAGTTCTCGGCAAATACGTGCTATGGGTCAAAGAGTTATGCAAACGTTAAAAGAGAACCACTACGATAACTTAGGTGTAGAAGGCCTAGAAAATGGCGAATGGGTATTGGTAGACGCAGGCAATGTCGTTTTGCATGCCATGTTACCTGATATCAGACAATTCTATGATTTAGAAGAACTATGGGAAGAAAAATACGATAATAACTATCTATCGAAAACAAATATACTGTAAATGAAATTACACATTATTGCTGTCAGCCAGAAGCAAGATCCTTGGGTAGAAGATGCATCAAACGAATATATAAAACGTTTTGGAATAGATTATGCCTTAGTACTTAAAATGATCAAACCAGCAAAAAGAAAAGAAGGTCGGAAAATTGCATCTCTACTAATAGAAGAAGAACAAAAAATTAAGGCTGCCTTGCCCCACCGTACGCGTCTAGTTGTAATGGATGAAACAGGCAGAGCAATGAATTCTATGGCCTTTGCTAAGTTATTGCAATACTGGGGACAACAGTCATTAGATCCTTGTTTTATTATTGGCAGTGCCGATGGTGTCAGCGAAAACCTGAAAAAACAAAGCACTTTATTACAGCTTTCTGAATTCTCCTTGCCGCACGGACTTGCTAAAGTGATTTTAATTGAACAACTCTATCGTGCAGTATCCATTATTAAAGGTTTACCTTATCATCGCAGTTAACTTTATTTCATATCTTGCCCTAACTGCGTCAAAATAGAGTATGAGTGCTACAATGCAGCTTTTATCATTAACATAATCAGAATGTCTGACGCAATTCGCTTAAATAAAAGACTCTCTCAACTAGGTTATTGTTCTCGGCGAGAAGCCGATGAATATATCCTAAAAAATTGGATATTAGTCAATGGTCAAGTGGCTCATTTAGGACAAAAAGTCTATAGCCAAGATATTATCGAAATCAAACATCAGGCTAAGCATTCGCAAAAGAGGAAAGTAACTATTTTGCTCAACAAACCTATCGGATATGTTAGTTCACAGCCAGAAAACAATTATCCTTGTGCTAGTCAACTCATTACGATGAATCGCTATTTCCCTTCCATGGCCAGTTATAAAATCAAGCCCACTTGGCTGCAAGGTTTGGCTCCTGCTGGACGATTGGATATTGATTCCACTGGTCTTTTGGTCTTAACTCAAGATGGGCGCATCGCCAAAATGTTGATTGGTCAAGATAGTCCTATTGAAAAAGAATATTTAGTCACAGTTCAAGGACAATTAAGTGCACAAGGCTTGGCTCTTCTTAACCATGGGCTTTCTTTGGATGGAGAGGTTTTGCGACCTACTAAAGTAAGTTGGCACGACCCCAGTAAAAGACAGCTTAAATTTATTTTGAGGCAAGGTAAAAAAAGGCAGATTCGCCGCATGTGTGAACAAGTGAATTTACGTGTGGTGTACCTAAAACGCGTACGTATTGGACAAATTCATTTGGGCGATTTACTTCTAGGTAGATGGCGTCTTCTGGAAAGTCATGAATATTTCTAAAAATTTCAATCTCTAATTAAAGGTGGCGTTCCACTATTTTTGAAATACTAATAAATCTTTCTTCAATCCATACTTTAATTATTGTCGACCAGTATCATCATTATCACTACAGATATTTTAATCTTAGCAATGGACACTATCAAATGAATACAATTATTTCCATGCTAAAATGCTTAAGGTAGCCTGACAAAGCAGTACTTTCGCTGTCTTTAGCGACTAACTTTAAAATTTAAGGAATGCAATTATGACCACCACCCACATCACCGGCTTTCCACGCATCGGAGCCAAAAGAGAATTAAAGTTTATTTTAGAACAATTCTGGCAGGGCAAAGTTTCGGCTGAAGATGTTTTTGCAGTTGGTCAACAAATCCGAGCACACAACCGTCAACTCCAACAAAAAGCAGGTATTGATCTATTACCAGTGGGTGACTTTAGTTATTATGATCAAGTATTAGATGGCTTAATATTAGTAGGCGCTATTCCCAAACGCTTTGGCTTTGATGTTAATCATCTTACTTTACAGCAATATTCAGAGTTGGCTCGCGGTAATACACAACAACCTGCATTAGAAATGACCAAATGGTTTGATACCAATTACCATTATTTGGTACCAGAATGGCACGCAGATACTGAATTTCACCCCATCACTCAACCATTAATCGCACAAGTAGAAGAGATTAGAAAAACAGGTGTACGTTTTAAGCCGACGCTTATTGGTCCGGTAAGCTTATTGCACTTAGGTAAAAGTAAAGAAGAAAACTTCTCTACCCTAGCTTTGTTACCTAAACTCATCACAACCTATCAGCAAATTATTGAGGAATTATCTCAAGCAGGTGCAGAGTATATTCATTTGGATGAGCCAATTTTGGCACTATTTTTGCAAAATGATTGGCTAGAAGCTTTTAAAGAAAGCTACCAAACTCTAAGTCTGGCTAAGACCAAACTAATCATCGGCACTTATTTTGCCTCTGTAGTAGAACAACAGGTGTTATTAAAACACTTACCCATTGCCGGGCTACACCTTGATCTCATCAGAGCTCCTGAGCAACTCAGTTATTTCCTAAAAGATTGGCCACAAGATAAAATCTTATCTTTGGGGATAATCGATGGACGAAATATTTGGAAAACTGATCTTAACAAAGTGTATCAAAACTTAAGTGATGCCAAACAAAAATTAACGGATAGATTGTGGCTATCAACCAGTTGTTCTCTACTACATACCGCTCAAGACCTTGCTTTAGAAGAAAAATTAGACCATAACCTCAAACAGCACTTAGCTTTTGCAGTACAAAAATTAGATGAACTTACTTTGTTAAAAAAGGCCTTAGATGAAGGGCAAGAAAGCGTCCAGGCAGAATTTACTGAGTGCGCGCGTATTATGCAAATGAGACAACATGATCCACGCGTTCATAATGCAGCTGTGCAAGAAAGATTAGCTAAACTCTCTGCTGATTGTGATCAAAGAAAAACCCCTTTTTCTGTAAGAGAAAAGTTACAACACAAACGCTTAAAACTGCCATTATTGCCGACAACCACAGTCGGTTCTTTCCCTCAAACATCAAGCATCCGTCAGGCGCGTGCCCAGTATAAAAAAGGGGAATTGTCTCGCCAAGATTATGAAAAGCAAATGCAAGAAGAAATCCGCCAAATAGTGAATATTCAAGAAGAACTTGATATCGATGTTCTGGTGCATGGAGAACCAGAACGCAACGATATGGTGGAGTATTTTGGTGAGCAGTTAAAGGGTTATCTTTTCACTGAATTTGGTTGGGTGCAAAGCTACGGAACGCGGTGCGTCAAACCGCCTATTATCTACGGTGATGTGAGCCGTTCACAAGCAATGACTGTCAGCTGGTCTACCTTTGCGCAAAGCCTAACACAAAAGCCAATGAAAGGGATGTTAACTGGACCAGTAACTATATTACAGTGGAGCTTTGTACGTGATGACATTCCACGTAGTAGGGTAGCAGAGCAAATCGCTTTAGCATTAAATGATGAAGTACGGGATCTAGAAAAAGCCGGCATTCAAATTATCCAAATAGATGAACCGGCCTATCGTGAAGGTTTGCCTTTACAGCGCAAGGACTGGGATAATTACTTAAGCTGGGCAAGTCGAGCATTCCGTTTGACTTTTAGTGGCGTGCAAGATGAAACGCAAATCCACACACATATGTGCTATTCCGATTTTCAGGACATTTTGCCAGCCATTGTAGCTATGGATGCCGATGTAATTACCATGGAGACCTCACGTTCCGATATGGAACTTCTGGATATATTTATGGAATTCAATTATCCCAACGAAATTGGCCCAGGCGTCTATGATATTCATAGTCCACGTGTACCAACTATTGAGGAATTACGTCACTTAATAAAAAAAGCGTTGCAAGTAATTCCAGCAACACACTTGTGGATTAATCCTGATTGTGGGTTAAAAACCCGTAGTTGGGAAGAAGTCAAATCAGCACTTGCCAATATGGTGAAAGTGGCCAAACAATTTCGTGAGGAATTAAATCAGCAGTCATAAACATCAATTGCCATACTTAATATTAATAAAATCGTTCGTACCTTATGTAGGCTTTTTTGCATAGTTTAATCAGTCCAAGTAATTGATTCAAAGGTGATTTCGAATATTAAAGTTAATGACCTCACTGTTGGTAGTATGTCTTTTGGCATAATGATTGTTTTAAATAAACCGAATATCCACTATTCCTGACCGACTATTAAGCTTGCTTGAAAATTAAGAATAAAAATCGATAATTTTAAATAAAAAATGGCTTAAAGTAGGTCACCGATATGTTCAAAACCCATTTAAAAAGACTATCTCAAACTTTATTATTAATTTCGTCCTTATGTGCGGGCACTTGGTTGAAAGCTGATACCCCGATATCAGACTCAACAGCTCCCCTTGCGAAAGACAAAATAACAGGAGGTGGTGATTCTAATCATTTTGCGCCAGTTCCTTTTGAATACGCATCTTTAACGCGGCCAAGTGTCAAACCAAATTTAATTTTCTTGATTGATAATTCCTCATTTTCTCTTCCCATCCAACCGCAAACAATCGTTGGCAATATCGTACAAGACCCGCAAGTCATTAAACGAGCACGAGTAGGGATCGCCTATGTATATGCTGACACTCATCCCTTTTTTACTTGGTATATAAACCCCAAGTTTTGGAGTTGTGTAATCGCTAATATCGGTGGTGGTGGCGGAGCAGGTATTCCTGCTTGTCTTCCTTTGCTGGCAGATCAGACTCAAGATATTTTAATTAATTCACATAAAGGCACATTAGAAGTCAAGCTAAATGACCTATTTGCCAACTTAGTTGAAGTAGAGGCTTCTTTAGTAGGGAGCGCTTTAAATAACAGTCTTTTACCTAGTGGACTTCCGGTTGTAACGCGTCGTTACTATGAGATTACTCGTGAAATTCGCGGCTTACCGCCACAGCACTCTTTTTTAGATCGCCCCCAAGATGCCAATGCCTCTGATACAGCAGCGAGCGCATTAGCGCCCATTTTAAACGGATTAGATAACCCAGTAGTTGAAGCACTCATAAATCTGGTGCCCGGGATAGGTCCTCTTTTGAAAGGACTGATAGCTCTTGGTAAGGATATCATGCATCTTGTTGGCAAGGTACCAGCTTATGAACCTTTATTCCAAGATGCCATGCTTTATCGTTGTCAACCAAATATTGTCGTGGTTTTATCACCTAGTGTAGTAAGTAATGCAGCCATTGCTCCAAAAACTTCTAAAGCCTTAGAAGATTTAATACAACAACTTTCGAAAAATTTACCGGTAGATCCAGTCACTGGACAAACAATAGATATCTTGCATTACATACCAAAATCTGATCTCAATCCCTTAACCATACCAGAAGATGATACCTTGGTACGTAACTACATTTATCGGAAAGGAAATAAGACACTCACCTTTGATGCATGGAATGCCCAAACTGAACAATATGGCGATAACGGCTTAGCCTTTTTGAGCACTTTGTTTAATCAAACAGACCTAAAAACTAATGGCATTGATGGTGATGGTCAGAGCTGGGATAGCACTGATTTTCCTTTACAAAATATCACAACAATCACCGTGAATACCACTGCGGTTCCTCTTATGCATCCACTTGGTTTACCTGTTTGGTTACTACTAGTTGGCTTTCCTCCTTTACCAACTGTCAATGATCCATATCTAAGTGTAGCCGCCTCTCCTCTGTGGATTGCTGGTATTCCTATTGCCTACTTCAGAGGTATGGATGGCAATAACGCTATTAAACAGGCGGTCATAAACAAAATTATGGCAGTAAGTACTCAAGGTTTCTCCCCTACTAGTTCAACTGTTTTATACAAAGTAGATCCATTTAACGGTATTTCTGCCTATCTTAATACTAGTAAATGGTCCAGTAGCTTGCGTCTTTATCCTTTAAAGAAAAAGCATGAAGAAGAATATGACTATACCGCTGAGGCGAATGACTGGGTGACTCCTAGCTTTGGCTTGCAAAAAGTGATTGTTTCTGATGGTCTAAAAGCTCCTTATTTTCTCAAAGCAGATACCGCATTAAATACCTGGATCATGCGTCCAAGGGATATTTCAGATAAACAAATTAATGAAAAATTCCACAGTAATTTACGTGATCGTTGCGCTGGTGAAACTTCTGGAAATTGTGCTGATAGAATGATGGGGGACATTATTAACACCCCCATTTACGCCATTGATATTGATGAACATCGTGATCGCTATAATAATCCCTACCCTCAATTTATAGTCACTGCTGCTAATGATGGGATGGTACATATTTTTAAACGTAATAATAGTACCAATCCGTATACCTTAGCTCTTGATTTTATCCCAGGAGCCGCTAAAAGAAGTGGCAATGCAACTGTATGGGATTATCTACCTGCTCGCGCCGAAGCAACTTATGGAACACACAAATTAAATCCACATCAATATTTGATTAATGGTGGCCTAAGCTATATGGGTAGTACTTTTAAAGAATGTAACGGAAGCAGTACATGTATATCTTCCCGCTCGCAATTATTTGCTGTCGGTTCTTATGGACAAGGAGCCCGTGGTTTATACGCCTTTAATATCGGTGGTAAAAAATTTGGTTCTCATGAACTAATTGCTGTTTCGAAAAACTCGCCAGATGCTTGGTTAAAAGAAGTACCTTTATGGGAGAGTGGCAGCGATGAATATGGCATTAATATAAAAGAAAATGCTGATCAAACAAAAAAGGCGCATCATAGTTTAGGCTTTATCACGGGTACACCAATTCTAGCCAAAGTATCGATTAATCGAGAAAGAAATAATGAATTAGATCAGATGAAACCAAAAAATGGCGGGGATACACGCTATGCTGTATTCACAGGTGATGGCTATTTTTCAGAAGATAGAGAACCCACATTATATGTATTTGATGTGTTAGGAATTAGTACATATGCAACTACCACAAGTAGTGGTGCGCAAAAATTTTCTTTCCAGCAAAATGATAAAAATAAAGGCAAATTGATTGCTAAAATTTCTGTACAGAGTGATTGTGGTTGTAAAGGAATTGCTAATCGGCAAAGTCTTTCCCCTCCTGCAGTGGTGGATATTGATGGTGATGAAATAGCTGATATTGTGTACGCTGGCGACTATCGAGGTAACCTGTATCGATTTGATTTGCGTAAAGCAGATCCTAGTCAATGGAAAGCCACTAAAATATTTGCTGCAGGACAATTGGATCGACAAGGCTATCCAAGTCAACCCATTACCACCGCGCCTGTGGTATATCGACTCAATGAAACAGGTTCTCAATATGTTGTCATGTTCGGTACAGGTAGTGATATTTTTCAAGATGATTTAACCGCTGGAGATTATCGTCTTAATACCAGTCAACAAACCTTATATGGGATTTATGACGATCTTAATAAAGATGGTGAGCAATTAACTCCTGTAACTCGGGCAGATTTATTGAAACAAACCATGACTGTCCGCTCAGGAAATTTTAAGGGCGAGACACGCCAAGTAGTGATGATGAGTGATCAGCACATGACTCCTAGCTACAAGGGTTGGTACATTGATCTAACCAATGCTCCTGGGGAACGTATTGTACAACAAGGTAAGGTCACTGGTCACTCAGCCTTCTTCACCACTCGTGTTTATAGTGGAAGGCTTGGCCCAGGAATTATTTATGCGAAAGCTTGTAGTAATCCTGTGACAGCTGGTAGCTATGGTTATTTACTTGGTATTAATCCTCGTACCGGTGGACGTTTAAAACGCAGTATGGTCAACTTAAATAAGTTGATTGACCAATACGATAAAAGCAAAAGTAAGGACTTTATCTCAGGCTTTAAATTAGCTGGTGTTCCCTCACAGTTAAGTTACAGCATTGTTGGGCAAACAAGCGTAACCAATCGCTCGGGTCAGTTCAAAAGCGGTTGGGAGAATCTTGACCTTAAGACCTATATCAAAGATAAACATTATGATGAAGGTCATCTTTTCTTGACAAGTAACAAAGGTGAGTACTATGTCATCTCTGCTATACAGCCCAACTATATTCGCGTTAGAAAACTCAATTCTCGCATCGTTTTTTAAGGTTTAAGCGTACTATCTGCGGCGATAATAGAGATGGTCATAAATTAACAGGAAAAAAAGCAGCAAGATCATTACCATAATGATCGGACGAGAACCGCCTAAACGCATATACCATGTTGCCCCTGTATAAGCTTTAATTGTACCTTGCAAAAAACCCTGTTGATCTCGCGGTAAATAAGCAAGAATTGCTCCTTTATTATCAATAATCGCTGAATAACCTGTATTGGTGGTCCTGACAACATAGCGACCTAATTCAATGGCGCGCACTTGAGCTTGTTGCAATTGCAAATCCATGGCGTAAGAACTGCCGTACCAGCCCATATTGCTGGCATTTGCTATCAAAGTAGAAGAAATGGCTGTATCAACTAATTCATCGCCAAAGCTTTCTTCATAACAAATATTAAAGGCTACCTTTTGCTTGCCAAGGGAAAGTGCCATTTGCTGATGAGGACCTGCTGTTAACTCGCCCAAAGAAATGTGTAGCCAATGAAAAACAGGTTTAGATAACCAAGGCCAGGCTTTATATTCCCCCAAAGGAACAAGATGTCGTTTTGCGTAAAAAGGAAATTGAAAGCCATTTCTACGAGGATCAATAATAATAACGGCATTGTATGGCATCCAGAGTGAATGACTTTGTTTTAATGCACCTAAGGCAATGAAAGTATGTTGAGCACGTGCTTGCTGTATTAGATTTTTTTTGACTGTATCCTTCAAATCTTCCCACTCAACAGGTAAAGCTGTTTCAGGAAAAAAAATAATCTCCAAATTTGGATGTTCTGCAAGTAGCTTAACAAAGTGCTCCATTAATTGAGTCGTATTGAGTTGACGATTATGTTTGGCCATTGAGGAATCATTAAGCTGTACTATCCCAATCGAGCTTTCTTGACCATTAAAATGAGTAAAATCAATGCCTTTAAGAAATACACCAAATAATATGATCACTGCCATTGCACCAAGGCCCATGAACCTAAGCTTTTTACTCAACGTAGTCTGGATAACTAGCCATAATAAAGCAGCAGTCAAAACAACAAAATAGGTAACTAACAAAACACCCCCAATACCAGCATAAGCAATTAAGGGAGAAGTGCTAGCTTGAGAATATCCCAAAGTTCCCCAACCAAAGCCGCTGGCAAAATGTTCTCGAATAAACTCTCCCACTGTCCAAGTTAAAGGCAAAACCAATAACCATCGCCATACATTATCAAAAGAAAATAGACGTGTTGCCAACACTGCAAGATAAGGATAAACAGCGAGATAAAGTGGTAATAATAAAGTTAGCAATAAGGATATAGGGGTTGGTACACCACCAAATTCATGAATCGCCGTATTAACCCAATAGCACTGCGCCAGAAAAAAACCCACTCCCCAAAAATAGGCCAAGCGTCCTACATAGCGAGGTTGATGATCAATGAAAAAAAATAGAAGTACCAAAGAAATTGGAGCCAACCAACAATAGCGATAAGGGGCAAAACTAAGAATAGTCAATGCCCCTACGAGAAAGCTAGAAAAACTGAATAGAAGCTGTACAGATAAAGAGTCAGTTCTGCTGCGTGGAATCATTGATTCGGGTCACTTTTAGTAACAAAATTCGCCGTTTTTCCATGCGAGCAACTTGAAAGCGAAAGCCATCTTTATCTATCCATTCCCCCCGCAGAGGCATATGTCCAAATAAACTTAAAACAAGCCCGCCAATGGTATCAACCTCTTCCTCGGCAAAATGGCTGCCAAAATATTCATTAAATGCTTCAATCTCAGTTGCGGCAAGCACTTGATAGCTATTAGCTGATAAAGGAACAATAGTATCCTTAGCCTCTGGATCAAACTCGTCACTGATCTGCCCAAAAATCTGTTCAATCACATCTTCTAGCGTTACTAAACCTGAGACACCACCATACTCATCTACTACAATTGCCAAATGACTACGTTGCTCTCTAAATTTACTAAGTAAGGCAGAAAGATGTTTGCCTTCTGGAACATACATCACTTCACGCAATAAATCACGTAAATTGAATTGTTCGTGTTGAAAAAAGAAATGTAAAAGATCCTTGATATGCAATATACCAACAATTTCATCTTTCTCATGATTCTCCACTACAGGAAACCGTGAATGCGATGTGCGTAAAGCAAACTCGATAATCTTTTCAATAGAATCTGTTAAATGAACCACCTTCATATGGCTATAGGTAACCATTGCATCTCTGACTTCCAAGGTGGAAAAATCCAAAGTTTTGTTGATCAATTCAAAAGTATCTTGCGCAATGACTTGATTGTCTTTTGTTTTCTCTAAAAGAGAATTCAACTCTTCTCTCGTGGTTGGTCCGCGCCTGGTTAATACAGACCACAGCTGATGCCATATACTGGGTCTCGACGATCCTTCTTCCATTACTTAATTCACTTTCCTCTATGATGAATAAGGATTAGTATAGCCCATCCTAGCTAAAATCGTCACTTCTTCTTGCTCCATAGCGACGGCTTGCTCTTCTATCAAATGATCCTTACCCATTAAATGTAGTACACCATGTATGGTTAAATGTGCATAATGTGCCTGCATGATTTTTTTTTGTTCTTGCGCCTCTTTGTGCACAATCGGTACACAAATAATCAAATCACCGGTTAATATTCTACCCTGACAATTTTCTAAGGGGAAACTTAATACATTTGTTGCGTGATCCTGATGTCGATAGCGGAGGTTGTACTGACACGCTTCTTGTTCATCACAAAGCAATAGTCCAATACAAGCATATTGATAATCACGCTGCATGGCTTCGAAAATCCAACGCATGAACTGACGTTCATCCGGAACCTTTAAGCGAGTATGGACCTCAATGCACAAGGAAAGGCGACGCGCTCTTTTGCCATAATAATTCATGCGATGGTATTTTCTTTTTAACATATTTTAACAAAATACAACAGCTACCTCTGCATAATACCCTATTAGATGTTTTATGCTCAAACCTTTTACTCACTTAATTGTTTAATCTCTGCATCACTATCAATCTTTTATCTATGATAATTTTCTATAGTCTTTTTTTTAAGGAATATAGTATCTTAATAAATATTGATACTCTCTTAACACCTTTCTGCTATGATCAGCCTAGAAGCTCGCTAACTGTCATTTTTTGCTCTCTAATTGCCAAAATGATTTTTATCTTAAGACTTAAAAAATCATATAAGTAGGATAAAATAAGCAATATTAAATTTTAAAGTAGAGATGTTTACATTAATTTATTCATTACGATGATATATCAATAAATAAACAAATTTACTAGCGCTGATTATTAAAATATTTCTTGATTTAACCCGTAGTAGCTGTTTTATTAGCAGATAATAATGTTATAGCACAAGAAATGGTAAATCATATGTTATTCCAATGCATATCTAAATAGATAGCTTATAGCAACATGTACCGATATTATTACTATTGAATCTGTTGCAAAGATAAATGATTCAGAACTATTCCTCATATTATTTTTTATCCTATTATGAAAAAAACCATAAAAAAAGATTGTGAAATAAAACAAATGCTATGTAGAATAAATAATATTATTCTCTGTAAAAAGAGCATTTAAGATAATTAACCTGATATTGCAACTTGTAGATAATAGCTGACAAATTTTAAAGTAAACCAGCTGATTAATTGAATCGCTTAAGATCCCAAAGATCACGGGTACTAATGCTGATACTCCGACCAAAACCGCTAACCAAGAATAAGATTTATAATGATGCCCATAATTTTTTAATAGCTAGTAGTGTTATACTTTCTTCTTTAGAAGCAATTAACCTTTTTCTGCTTGAAGTAAAAAGTAAAATCAAAAATCAAAGTTGATGTAAACATAAGAGCAGAAGAAAATAGCCAAAGATAGCTAGCATTATTATAAATAAGAAATAGCCTACATAATCCCCAATTATTATAGAGAAAAATTTATAAAAGCTTTATCTGCTTCATTATTTTTGTATTATAGTATATCAATTAGTTGCAACGCCTATCCTAGTAAAGGTAAAAGCTATATTAAATTTTATATCCAACTATGTAAGTAACGCAAGCAATTTCTCTAAAAAAGAGCCAAGTATCGCCGATTTAACAGCACCTATTTTGACCAGTAGAAATTTCGCTAAAGAAAAAAATTATATTGAATATAATCATTAAGTAATTGATGTGATTATAATTTAGTTGTCTGCTTAAATGGATAATATATCAATAGCAGAAAGTGAGCCTATGGCAATGGAGTTAATTATTATAAGTAACAATATTTGTCTCATAAATAATCCTCATATAGCCAAAGATTTTTCATATACTAACTTAGATTCTTTAAAAAATTTTCTCGCAAGATAATCAATTCTATGATTATCTTTAAAGTAAGTGGAATCAAAACAGGAAATTTCCGGTAAAAAGAATTTAATAGCAGAAAATATTCTATAATTTTTATAATAATTAAAAACTATAAGCTCTTTTTCGTGATGTATGCAAGATATTTTCTATCTTCGATAAATAACACTTTAGTAATAATTGATCATAGTTATAGTCAAATAAGCTATGTTACATTATATCAATATATTTTTCTCTCAAAAAGATAAAAGACTACTGTCTTTTCACAATGGAGCTAGTGAACAAATTTCCTTTCATTAATGCTTTTCTTGGCTACTTTCAACACGATTAAATCCCACTGTTGACATCAACATTTATACCGTTGTTTTTCCCTACTACGCCAAGCATGCAAAAGGGGTTCTGTATAGCCATTTGGTTGTTTTTCCCCCAAGAATATCAAATCACTAGCAGCGTGAAAAGCATTAGAAGCATCAAAAGAATCTGCCATCGGTCGATATGATGGATCATCGGCATTTTGTCTATCCACCACTAATGCCATTTTGCGTAGGACGTTTCTCACTTGTTCTTGAGTAACAATGCCATGTAACAACCAGTTAGCTAGATGCTGACTGGAAATGCGGCAAGTAGCGCGATCTTCCATCAATGCGATATCATGAATGTTAGGAACTTTAGAACAACCAACACCATGCTCAATCCAACGCACCACATAACCTAAAATTCCCTGACAATTGTTCTCTATCTCCTCTGCAATTTCTTTTTCAGACCAAGCAGGATCTTTTGCAAGGGGAACTTCTAATAGAGCATCCGTATAATCAACACGAGGCTCTTGTAACAATTCTTTTTGTACTTGCGCCACATCCACTTCATGATAATGCAAGGCGTGCAAAGTTGCAGCAGTTGGTGATGGTACCCATGCTGTAGTAGCTCCAGAACGTGGTTGTGCTATTTTTTCCTTCAACATCAAAGCCATTTCATCTGGCATAGCCCACATACCCTTACCAATTTGCGCACGACCCAATAGACCGCAGCGCAATCCTATTTCCACATTATTTAATTCATAAGCCTGAAACCAAGCTTCTTTTTTCATATACTCTTTTCTAACCATAGGACCAAGCTGCATACTGGTATGGATCTCATCCCCGGTTCTATCTAAAAAACCTGTATTAATAAATACCAAACGCTCACGCACTTCATGAATGCACGCTGCCAGGTTAAGACTTGTCCGCCGCTCTTCATCCATTAACCCTACTTTTAAAGTATTTTTAGGGAGATCGGTCAGCTCTTCAATACGGGTAAATAGTTCGTTAGTAAAAGCCACTTCCTCAGGACCATGCATCTTGGGCTTAACTACGTACACAGCGTTGGTCTCACTATTTTTATACCGTGACTGAAAACCTTGTGGCGCCAATAAAGCAGTCACAACACCATCAACAATTCCCTCAAAAGCCTCTTGCCCCTGCTCATCTAAAATAGCAGGTGTTCGCATCAAATGGCCAACATGGCGTACAAATAGTAAGGAACGTCCTTTAAGTACAAATTCTTTGCCATCAATAGCGGTATATCTTCGGTCTTCGTTTAACTTACGAGTAAACTCTTTACCCCCTTTGCTCACTGAGGCTTCTAAATTACCAGTTAACAAACCTAACCAATTACGATACAGCAAAGTTTTATCTTCACCATCCACTGCAGCACTTGAATCCTCAAAATCCATAATAGTACTCACAGCTGCTTCAAGAATAATATCCTTAATGCCAGCTGTATCAACTTTGCCGATATCACTATCACGATCAATTAGTATGTCCAAATGCAAACCATGGTGTTTGAATAAGATAGAAGCAGGATATTGAGGACTTCCTGTATAGCCAACTAATGTCTTTTGATCCTTTAAATGCGTGCTTTGTCCATCAGCTAATTTTACGATTAACCGTTGATGATCAATTAAATATTCCACCACATCCTTATGTGATCCCTTTTCTAAAGGCAATGTTCTATCTAAAATATCTTTGGCAAAGGCAATAACTTTTTGTCCTCGTTTAGGATTATACGCTTGTCCTGGTGCTAACTCACCAGCTTGATCAATAACATCAGTACCATAAAGAGCATCATAAAGACTACCCCAGCGCGCATTAGCAGCATTTAAGGCATAACGAGCATTGCCAACCGGTACCACTAATTGTGGCCCTGACTGTTGTGTAATTTCACTATCAACGCCTTCAGTCACGATTGTTATCTGATTAGGCTGCGGCACTAAATACCCCAACTGCTCTAAAAATTTTCGATAAGAAACAATATCAAATTTCTGAGCCCGATACTCTCGATTGACATCATCAATACAACGTTGTAATTCATCTCGCCGATCAAGTAATGCCTGATTCTTTCTCCCAAATTCATTGAGCAATGCTGCAAAGGCAGGCCAAAACTGCTCACTTTTTACAGTGGGATGCTTCTTTAGTGCTTCATCCATAAAATGAAACAAATTTTTGTCAATCTGTAAACCCGCAATTAATTTTCTCATGCGATAAACTTCCTTTCTACAACTTTGCATGTTATGTCGCTTTGCTTTCTAACTAACAACGTTAGAAATAAAGCACGAAAACCCCAGAAATCGGTCATCACCATTGCAGCTAATTAGTCAGTTAATGTGGGTATAATTTAACTTGGTAATGTTTGGCTAAACGCTGTGATTCTTCTTGAAGTTTTTGTTGCAATAAATTAAGCTTCAGTTCTTTTTCTACCCTAGCAAAAGCAGGAATTGCTACTGGCTTCTTATCAATCAACTTAATGATGAGATATTGATGATTAGCTACTTGAATTGGATGGGGAGTGTATTGTCCTGGTTCTAATTTTTCAATTAATTGAGCATAATTAGGATCCGCTACTTGCAGATCTTTCAGATTAATATAACTAGGATAGATGCCAGCACTGGATTTGAGATGAGGATCTACTGTATAGCGTGCAGCCACGCTACTAAATGCCTTGCCTTGCTTTAGTTCTGCTAATGCGCGGTTACTATCACTAAGGTTGTTGGTCAAAATTTCTCCAACTTTTACTGCCTGTGAACCTTTGTAAAAAGCAACCTCATGTGCATATAGCTTCTTTGCCTCTGCTTTCGTTATAGGATGTTTTTGAGCAAAATCAGCAAAATAAGCATCTGCTAATAATACTGGTTTGTAGTTGGCAAGATCACTAGGTTGTAGCTCTTTTTCTGCTTGCTTTAACCCATTAATATACAGAGATTTTTTATCAAGATGTAACCTTTGTGCCTCTCTTGTCACTATTTCCCGCGTAACCATCCTTTGTAGGACTTGCTCACGCAGTGCAGAACTATCTTGTAGTTTTCCTTGGGCGCTTTTAAGAACCAATTGAACTTGCGCATCTAACTGTCTGCTATCAATTTTTTTGCCAGCTACTTCAGCTAAAATACGGCTTAAAGCGAAATTAGCCACGCCCAATAGCATCAGCAGTACCATAGATTTTTTATACATGACTCCTCCTTCTGTGCTTATTTAAACTATTTTGTCTTAATTTTTCTCATCTCATCGTACTCTTGCCATTGTGCTACGGTCAAGAGCTCAAGAGTTAGAGCGTGAATTTTTGTGGGTAATAGATGTAGTAAAACGTCATATACTGCACGATGTCTTTCTAGCCTATTTAAATTAGCAAAATCATCAGACACCAGAGTCAATCGATAATGGCCAGCCCCTTTAGGAAAACCGGTATGCCCCCTATGTAAGGCAGATTCATCCACCCATTCCGAATAATAAATGTTAAATCTTTTGGATAAAATTGTCTTCACTTGCTCTTTAATTGACACCTAATCTCCTGTACTAGTCTTTATTTCCTTTTTTTAATCGCAAATATACATATAAAAACTGCACCATAAAGAAAATCAACGATAAACCCAGAGTAATAAAAGTTTTAAAAATAATCCACTGATCAAGCGTACAATGATAGGCAACTAAAATATTCAATACACCCATACCTATAAAGTAAATCGCCCAAGCACCTGCCAATTGCTGCAGTATTGGCGGGGGGATTGCAAAAGTTTTCTGATCAATCACCTTACCAAGAAAGCTTTTATTAAAAAACGCATAGGTACTGGCAATTGCAATTGCCCAATCAATTAAGGTCGGTTTCCATTGAATCCAAATGGGATTGCGCAGTAGCAAAGTGGCTGAACTAGAAATAATCAAAACTACTAAAGTAACTAATTGCGATTGACCTATCTTACCTTGCAAACGCCAATTGATAGCCACATTAAGGACACCAGCTATTAGCCCCACTGTTGTTGCAGTATAAATATTCTTGCTAGCAATGTAAGTGGCAAAAAATAAAACCAGGACCAGAAAATCAAAAATAGCCTGTACCATCATTGTCCTACTAACAACCAGCCGGTACAAACTTTTTAGCGAACATGGCGCGTGCAGTATTTAGCATTTGACAACTAAATCCCCACTCATTATCGTACCATGCCAATACTTTCACAAAATCATTTCCACTTAATTTGGTCAAAGTGGCATCAAAAATAGAAGCCTCGCTACAATGATTGAAGTCCAAAGAAACCAAAGGCAAATTGTTATAACCTAATACTCCCTTTAATTGTCCCAAAGAGGCTTGCTTGATCATGTGATTGACTTCTTCCACACTAGTTTGACGCCTTGCTAAAAAAGATAGATCAACAAGCGACACATTCATCGTCGGTCCACGCACAGCAAATCCATCTAATTTACTCTGCAACTCTGGTAATACCAGACCAAGAGCTTTTGCAGCACCAGTTTTAGTAGGGATTAAATTTACTACAGCACTTCTTGCTCGACGCAAATCCTTATGACGTGCATCCAACAAGACTTGATCATTGGTAAAAGAATGTATCGTGGTCATTAATCCCTTCACGATACCTAAATTGTCATGTAATACTTTAGCAATAGGTCCTAGACAATTAGTGGTGCAAGAGGCATTAGAAACCACCTGCATAGAGTCATTAAGTACTTGATGATTGACACCATAAACAATGGTTGCGTCGATATCTGAGGAAGATGCAGGTGCTGAAATAAGAACTTTTTTCGCTCCTGCTTGAAGATGAGGCCAACAGGCCGACTTACTTAAAAAAGCACCCGTGCACTCCATCACTAGATCAACTGCCAAATCTTTCCATGGTAAAACACCAGGATCACGGTGATTAAAGAAAGGAATGCGATCTTTACCAATCAATAGATAATCTTCTTCATAACTTACTTCACAAGGGAAACGGCCATGGGTACTATCATACTGAGTAATGTAGGCGTTAACTTTCAGAGTACCTGAGCCATTAATTGCCACAACTTCAAACTGATCATTTAATCGATATTCATAAATAGCACGCAATACCTGTCTACCAATGCGGCCATATCCATTAATTGCTATCTTTAAAGGCATATTGTTTGTCATATTCCCTGTTTATTTAAGCGGACAACACGTAAAAAGAAAGCGTGATTAATGCACCGATCCACCAGATAGTTGTTCTAAAAGTGGGCCAGTCTTTGGCATAAGCAACAATGTAGAAAATGCGTGTGACTAAAAAAGCAATTGCTAAATAGTCTATTGTCGTTTGCGATATATTGCCAATGATCTGTGCAACAATCACCGAAATGGCAAAAGGTGCAAACATCTCAATGCTATTAAGATGGGCGTTATAAAATGCTTTTGCCAGTCCTTCGCTCGCTTCCAACTTAAGACGAGGATTATGATTTGATTTTACAATATCGCCAGCTAAGATCTTGGCTGGTAAAGTCAAGAACCAACCCAACAAAAAGAAAACAAAAATACACCAGTACGCAATTGTCATTTGACCCCTCCTTGTTTTGAAAATCCACTTCTAGACTTGGAAGTCTACCCTAGCACAAAAACACATTGCTGTCTATGAGGATGCATAAAGGGTGAAGGTAATTTTCTCCATTCGCTAATAAGCAAACGGCGCACCCATTGCCGCTTTGGATCGGTTAAATCAATAGCCAAAGTTAAAGGTAAGTAATTCGGCAAAACTTGCAGAAAATAATGATACAGCTTTTCATTACGGTAGGGTGTTTCTATAAAAATCTGTGTTTCATTCTCTTGTTTGATGCGCTGTAACATTTTATTTAACGCTTGTTTTTTTGCTTGCTCTTTGATAGGAAAATAACCGTTAAAGTGAAAATTCTGCCCATTTCCACCCGAAGCCATCAAAGCTAAAAGAATACTAGAAGGGCCAATTAAAGGGATCACTTGCAGACCTAGTCGATGCGCTAATCTGACTACCCATGCCCCAGGATCAGCCACTCCTGGACAACCGACATCACTTAATAGACCAACTTCCTCATGACACAACAAGAAAGTAGTAAAACGTTCCTCTTCTAGCTCGATATGTGTGTTTAGTTCAAGATAATGAAGTTGCGACAACGGCCTAAACATGGCAAATTGTTTTAACGATTGTCGTGCAGCTTTAATATGTTCAACAATAAAAAACTGCAAACAACGCACTTTCTCCTGATCCTCAGGAAACAAACACCTCATCGCCTCAGGAGACAGTGCTGTAGGAATTAAATACAATGTACCTTGCGTCTGCTGCTTCACAACAATTTGACTCCTAAAGCCAGTAATGCATCAATAAGAAAATACAAAGGCAATCCAATGATAGCGTGCGGATCATTAGAGTACATACTTGAAATAAGAATTTTTCCCAAACCTTCACTTTTGATCCCTCCAGCACAATGAATGGCTTCTGGCTCTTTTGCCAAATAGGCATCAATCATCAAGTGAGAGAAAGAGCGCAACTGTACTTTTGTAATTTCCACTTTCTCATACAGTTGATCATAGTGCCTATCAAGTACACAGATACCTGAATAAACTGTGAGCAATTGTCCACTAATCTCCCTTAGTAAACTTCGCGCTTTTTCCACTGTAAACGGTTTACCAAGAATTATTCCGTTACAATCAATAGTCTGATCTGATCCAATAATTAGAGCCTCTTGATCACTGACTGCCTGGGCTTTTTCCCTAGATAACCTAGCAGCCAATTCCATAGCAGTTTCTCCTTGGTATCGAGTTTCATCGATATCAGTAACTTGTTGCATAAAATATAAATGCAAACTTTCAAGCTGATTTCTTCTAAACTTAGAACCTGAAGCCAATATAATTTTTCTCATTATAAGGTCTTAACTAAAAATCGTATGACTAAAATTATGCATATTTTGCAAAAATATCTTTAAAAACTCACACTGAGTGTACATTGACAGTTTTCATTTACTCGTAGTACCATGGGCAGTTTGCAAATATCAGCGGTTTTTAAGCCACTGCTTTCGCTTACAAACATAAAATTAACTTTAACTGACCAATAGAGTGGGCGAGCGCTGGCAGTAGACCTACCAATTCTATAACGGAGCTTTACAAATGGCAGTTCAACAAAATAAAAAATCACCTGCACGCAGAGGCACACATCGGTCACATGATTTTTTAAAAGCACCTCAGTTAAGTGTAGATAAAATAACAGGTGAAGTACATCGGCCACATCACATCTCCCCCAATGGGATGTATCGTGGCAAAAAAATTGTGCAAAATAAAGATGAGTAGATTATCACTCGTTATTTTTAAGCATTTTCTTCAAGAAAAATAAACCCCTTACAATAAGTAGTTTATTGTTTTTTTTATTGGGAAATGCGCTGCTTTAATGTTTTGGGAAAATTGAGCGTTTTATGATTACTCTTGCAGTTGATGCTATGGGTGGAGACGTCGGGTTAGATGTCACCTTACCTGGCGCCAAATCTTTTCTAGAAAAAGTGTCCGATGCACATCTGATCTTAGTCGGTGATAAGCCTAGTATTGAGCGAAAACTGGCAAATGAATACCCTATGGCTTGCGATAGAATCACTATCTGCCATAGTGAAGGGCATGTCGCCATGGATGATAGTCCCTTTAGCGCATTACGCAATAAACGTTGCTCATCCATGCGTCTTGCAATTGATTTGGTGGAGAGTAGAAAAGCAAAAGCGGCTGTTTCTGCCGGTAATACAGGTGCACTCATTGCTATCTCTAAGTATGTTTTAAAGACACTACCTGGTATTGAACGTCCTGCCATTGCTAAGTTTTTACCAGGTTATAAAGATAAGCGCGTGTGTGCACTTGATCTAGGAGCTAATAGCAATTGTTCTCCAATCCATCTTTTACAATTTGCCTTACTTGGTTCTGAACTAAAAAAAGCCACTGAACCGGGAAGTGAACCTCGTATCGGTTTAATGAACATCGGTGTTGAACGTATTAAAGGTAATGAAATAGCAAGAAAGGCATTTGAGTTATTTGAAAAAACTACTCGAAACGATGGTTTCAATTTTATCGGCAATGTTGAAGGAACAGATTTATTTAATGGGAAAGCTGACGTAATTGTCTGCGATGGTTTTGTTGGTAATATTATGCTTAAAACCATGGAGGGAGCTATGCGTTTTGTTAATTCAATGATTAAGAGCGAATTTAATCGTAATCTACCCTCCAAAATGGTTGCGGGTATGGCAAAACCTATATTTACTCGTATTAAGAAAGAGCTAGATCCGCGTTATTTTAATGGAGCTAATATTCTTGGTTTAAACGGTATCATTGTTAAAAGCCACGGCAGCACCGATGCCTTTGGTTTTTCTTACGCTTTACAGGAAACTTACCAAGAAGCATTAAATACAGACCTTGATCAATTACGTCAAGTGGTAGGTGAAAGTCTTGCCAGAAATTCAGCTTTTATTGAAGCAACTTAGCCGGTTTGTTGATATGAAGTCCGTAGCCCAGTGTTTTGAACACAATTCGTATCTTGATCAGTCTATTTTATCTCAGTACACCTGGTCAGTTGAGGCAACTGCACTGATTGAGCCTTTATTGCCTATTGAATATAAACAGCAGTTTCGCGCTGTGATGATTGAAGACAATGGTTTGGCTGTTATATTTGCACGCAGTGGAGCAATTGCTCACACTTTAAAAAAAAATAAAGCTCTGATAATAAAACGGCTGGCTAAATGGCAAATAGAAGATATTTTAGTAAAAGTTTTCTTATAGTGCTTATCATGCAGGCACCTTCTTTCTCTAGATTCGATTTGTTTTATAAGGGCACACATTATGTACAAAGATCTCGCTAGTAGAATAATCCATTCCTCCTATGATCCAGAAGAGCATCATCGTGCTATAATGCCACCTATTTACCAAAATAGCGTATTTAAGCTAAAAGAAGTTGACGAACAAACTCCTTATTGTTACTCAAGATTAGCCAATCCCACTCGCTGCGTTTTAGAAAAAACAATGGCTGATATTGAAGGAGGATCAGGAGCAGTTGCCTTAGCTAGCGGTATTGCTGCTATCGACGTCATTTGGCGCTTAGTACTTAAGCCAGGAGGTACTATTATCGCAGTCAATGATATTTATGGTGGCGCATATGACTTACTCAAACAAGTTTATGAACCATGGGGTGTGAATGTCATCTTTACTGATCTAAATAATACCGAGCATCTTTCTTTATTGTTGGAAGATAAATCAGTTCAATTAATCTGGCTAGAATCTCCTAGTAATCCTCTATTGAAATTAATAGATATCAAACAAATTGTCTCTATAGCCAAAAGCAAAAATATCCCTGTAGGAGCCGATAATACTTTTGCCACCCCTTATTTACAACAACCATTTGCTTTAGGAGTTAATTTTATCGCTCATTCGGCCACTAAGTATCTTAGTGGGCATTCAGATGTGGTTTTGGGTATTGCTTTGGCTGCAGATAAAGAAGATGCCGATAAACTTCGTCAATTGACCTGTATAACAGGGGCTATAGCCGGACCTATGGATTGTGCTCTGGTTTTGCGCGGACTGAAAACTTTGGTTATGCGTATGCAGCGTCATGAATATAATGCAGGTATTATTGCTGTTCGTTTAACAAAACATCCTGAAGTAAAAGAGGTTTTCTATCCAGGGTTAAGCAATCATCCACATCATACCTTAGCTAAAAAACAAATGTCAGGCTTTGGTGGAGTGGTTAGTATTCGCCTAAAAGATGACTCTCGAAAAAAAGCCAATCGAGTCATCAAGTCGCTTCGTTTGTTTCAGCTAACTCCCAGTTTGGGAGGAGTGGAATGTTTGGTTAATCATTCTTACTCACAGTCGCATTCTGGTATGAGCGCAGAGAAAAAAGCCTCTTTAGGGATCAGTGAAGGTTTTTTACGCTTTTCTATTGGTCTTGAAGATGTCGAAGATATCTGGAACGATTTAGACCAAGCTTTGCGTCATTAATATTATTATGAGCTTAAAACGACACACTATTCCTGTCACTCCTCTACAGCAAAATTGCACGTTGCTCTGGGATGATGAAAGTAAAGAAGTGGTAATCACCGATTTGGGGGGAGAGCTACAGTATCTCCTTGATTTTATTAACCAGCACCGATTAACACTTAAGGCTGTCTGGCTAACCCACGGCCATTTTGATCATATCCAAGAAGTCAGTGAATTACTTAATCAACAAGCAGTGCCTGTTTTAGGTCCTGCAAAAGAAGATGCTCATTTGTTAACAGAGTTGCCACAAATATTGATTGCTTTTGGTTTTCCTCCCAAAGCTCCTTTCATTCCCACGCGCTGGCTTAATGAAGGAGAGATACTAACAGTTGGTTCATATCATTTTAAAGTGCTTCATATCCCTGGGCATTCACCTGGTCATGTGGTTTTCTATTGTAAAGCAGAAAAGTTATTAATCGCAGGAGATGTGTTATTTCTAGAAAGCATTGGTCGTACTGATTTTCCAGACAGCAATCATCGTGATTTTATGCACGCTATTAAAAATAAAATTTTGCCTTTACCTGATGATACCTTGGTGATCACTGGCCATGGTGCATTTACCACCATTGGTCATGAAAGGAAATTTAATCCTTTTCTACAAGGTTTAGATAAGCAATGCGATTGCGTAATAAGCGAATGATATCAGCTAATTCTGAGGCAATTAATCCAATAGGACCTCCATGCTTCTGGCACCAATAATCTGCTGCTAAACCATGTAAAAAAACTCCTGCTTTGGCTGCCTCTAATACAGGAAACCCTTGAGCCAATAACCCCCCAATTAATCCAGAAAGTACATCTCCACTACCTGCTGTGGCCAAAGCACAATTACCACTTGGATTAATATAGATATCATTCTCTACAGAGGAATAAACTAAAGTATGTGGGCCTTTTAACACGATAGTAGCATGATATTTTTCTGCCAACCGTTTGATTGCTGCCACCCGGTCTTGTTGCACCATTTGTGTTGAAATACCAAGTAACCGAGCAGCCTCTGCTGGATGAGGAGTTAAGATATGTCTTTTTGGAGAAAAAGAAACAATAAAACGCTTTTGCGCAATCAGATTAAGTGCATCTGCATCAATTACTATAGGACAGCAACAAGCAAATAAAAATTTTTCTAAGCACTGCTCAGCAGCAAGAGAAAGCCCCAAACCACAGCCAATCACCAGTGCATTTGTTCTATTTATAGCGCAGAACATCTCATCAACAGTACATTGCATCAGCTCTGCAAGGCGATTAATATCAGAAAAAACATTTTCTTTCTGGATTAAACTAAAAAATACTTTACCACAACCTGATTTCAACGCTGTAGTAGCAGCCAATATTACAGCCCCTTGCATACCAGGTGCACCTCCTATCACTGCTACGCTGCCACAATCTCCTTTGTGCGCATTCATCTGACGTTTTTTCATCAGCCAAGGCATGTTTTGTTTAATAAAAGAATAATTTAAATCTAGATTCATATTAAATATATGTTACTTAATAATGAGAAGAAGGTATTTAGGCTATGCATCAATAGCAGTGAAAAACAAGTTTTCATTTAAAAATACCGCAGCCTAGCTCATTATAATAATGCTATTTAGTATCGTAATAATAAATTTGGATTAACATATTCTTTACCGAAAAACTGATGATTATGACAGCAAGATCACAAGACTTGAGCAAAGCAGTTAACACTGTATCAAATTCTACCTAGATTTACTGGCATCGCTGGCTCTTTTTTCTCATTGATCTAGTTCAGCCAAATCATCTAGCCAAACCTATCCACCATCTCATTAACTCAGTGATGCTCTTCTAATTACTGGTTAACTTTGTAGCACAGCTAAGGTTAAAGCCTTAATCAAGTATAACCTTAGTTAAATTAATTGTAATAACGATCAAAAACAAATTGCTGTACTAAGTGGCTTTATTAAGCATCAAACTTGTTTCTTTCTTAAATCTATCTCTATACGCTACACCTTACTTTTACACTTTCGTTAACAAGAGCTGTAGCGCAAAGCTTATTTGAGTTATAAAAAATAATAAATACCTGAAATTAACAAATGCTGATTAAGAGATTAATTAATTTTTTCTGCTCTGATAATGACCGCTGCTTCTTTAGGTACATCTTGGTAAATACCATGAGAACCTGTCTGTAAAGACTTAATTTTATCCACGACCTCTTGTCCAGCAACCACTTTACCAAAAACTGTATAGCCCCAGCCAGCAGGAGAATCAGAAGTAAAATCTAAAAAGTAATTGTCACTGACATTAATAAAGAATTGTGCTGTTGCCGAATGAGGATCGTTGGTTCTAGCCATTGCCACTGTATAACGCTCATTTTTCAGACCATTATTTGCCTCGTTTTGGATTGGTTCATGTGTTGGCTTCTGTTGCATCTCTTGAGTAAAACCGCCACCTTGCACCATAAAACCATCAATCACTCGATGGAAAATAGTACCATCATAAAATTTTTCTTCCACATACTGTGTAAAGTTTTTTACGGTTCGTGGAGCGTTTTTATCATCCAACGCGATATCGATGTCTCCCAAATTTGTATGTAACCTAATCATGATTGTTATCCTTTTGTTTTATCCACTGTTGATGCCAATTTATCACCTTCTCTACCTCTTTTTTGGCACCCAAGATAACTGGCGTGCGCTGATGTAAGGCAGTTGGTTGTATTGATAAAATATCATGCATCCCATCGCTAGCCACTCCTCCTGCTGACTTAATGAGCAGGCTCATCGGATTGGCTTCATACAGTAACCTTAATTTACCATTTTGATAATTACGTCTACTATCTCTGGGATATAAAAAAATACCCCCTCTCATTAAAATACGATGAACTTCTGCAACCATAGAAGCAATCCAACGCATGTTATAATTCTTGGCTCTACTCCCCTCTTCACCAGCCAATAATTCATCAATATAGGCACGTACTGAACCTTCCCAATAACGATAGTTAGAGGCATTAATGGCGAATTCTTGGGTGTCAGCTGGTACTTCCATGCGCTCTATAGTTAGCACAAATTGCCCTTGACTGTTCAAAGTAAACAATGCCACCTCTTGGCCAAAGGTAATGGCCAAGAGTGTCTGTGGACCATAAAGAACATAGCCAGCTGCTAATTGATTACGACCTATTTGCAAAAAATCTTGTTCTGTTAACTGACCTTGTCCTTTGGGTAAAACAGAAAAAATAGTCCCAACTGAAATATCAATACCAATATTGGAAGAACCATCCAAGGGATCAAACAACACTAGATATGGTGCATGACGACGATAAAAATTAATAAACTGGGCTTCCTCTTCTGAAGCGCAACCTGCTACATAGGGATGATCACGTAGTTGTTTTAATAGTAACTCATGAGTGATGAGATCCAACTTTTTTTGTTGCTCACCTTGGACATTAATTGAACCTGCATCCCCATAAGCATCTGCCAAGGCGCCCAAGCGCACAGCCGAATTAATCTGCACACAAGCTTGCACTATCGATTGTACGACACTAAATAAATTTTCTGCTAAATTATATTTTCTGCTATAAGCGGCGAAAAATTCATCAAGTTGCACAATTAGTCCTTATCTAAAATCGGCGCTATTGTACCATAAACAGATAACCACGCTATAAAGTGCCACTTTTAATGCGATAGTGTGCCTTATCCTTACCAATTAAATTAGCTAATATGGGAAGAACTTCAGGTAAAGAAGTTTGTAAGGAATATACGGGGTTAATTAACCACATGCCACTACCATACATTCCTCTTTCCTTGGAAAGGGGAAAACTAATCTCTACTTGCAAATAGCGCGGATTAATCTTGCTAAGTGCACTAATCCACACATCTAGCGACTTATTTTTCAATTTTGGATACCATAACAAGTAGCATCCCGTAGTAAATTTCTGATTAGCCTGATACAAAGTGCCAATCACACGTTGATAATCATCTTTTAACTCATAAGAAGGGTCAATCAAAATAATCGATCGTCTGGGTTGCGGAGGTAAAAAAGTAAGCAGTTGAGAAAAACCATCTTGCTGGTAAATCTTATGCGCATGAGATGATTTGTGCATATAATTAAGCAGCGACAAATAATCTTGGCGATGCAATTCACAGGCATGAACATAGAAATTTCTTGGTAGGTAAAATAATGCCATTACCAAAGCGCTGGGATAAATACCCTTCTGCCAAAATGGTCGTAAAAATCTTTTGAAGTCAAGTAGTGAAACTGGCATCTCAATCAAACTGTTCATTAATCGAGAAATGCCTGTCATATATTCAGCATTTTTAAGAGCTTTTTGTGAATCAAGTGAGTAAACACCTGCACCAGCGTGGGTATCAAAATAGCTAAAAGCTTTTTTTTTGCTAGCGAAATAACGCAAACTTTCAAACAAACAGTAATGCTTTAACAAATCAGCATGATTGCCTGCATGATATTCATGACGATAACTTAACATGCACAATCTTTCAAACCTTATTTTAAAGAGGGATAACTCTATCTTAGCAAATACTAAGGTATAATAAGCCCTCTTAGAAAATTGCCTTTATAAGTATCATCTCAATTCTCGTTGACACATATGGACGCTGAGTTACCTTTTTTAATACATCTTAATGAAGAGCAGCGTGCTGCTGTTACCTATCCTAAAACCCACTCGCTATTGGTACTGGCAGGAGCAGGCAGCGGCAAGACTAGGGTATTAACCAGTCGCATTTTATGGCTACTCATCGTCAAACAAGCTTTTCCTGAGCAAATTTTGGCAGTGACTTTCACCAATAAAGCCGCTGCAGAAATGCGTCAACGTGTGGTTAATGGCTACGCTTGCCGTTCCATGCAGCCTATGTGGCTAGGCACTTTTCATGGGCTATGCTACCGCTTATTACGGACTTATCACGAAAACGCTAATCTACCAAGTGGATTTTCCATTATCGACAGTCAAGAACAACAAGGAATTATTAAACGTCTGCTCAAAGAGCATCATCTTTCTAGATCCTTGGTTGCGCGTGAAATAGTCAATTATATTAATCATAAAAAAGAACAAGGTATTCGGGTAAAACATTTGGATCCTGCACAAGAGCCTTGTAAGCGTGATCATCAAGAAGTTTATCGACTGTATGAGATATATTGCCAGCAACATTTTCTATTAGATTTTCCTGAACTATTACTACGTTCAGTAGAAACATTAGAAAAAGATACAGAGCTACGCAGTAATTTACAGCAAAAATTCCGATATATATTAGTCGATGAGTTTCAAGATACCAACGACATACAATACCGTTGGCTAAGACTGCTTACTAACGAAAACAATAGTATTTTTGCAGTTGGTGATGATGATCAAAGCATCTATTCTTTTCGCGGCGCCAATGTCAGCAATATGCAAAAACTGCTGGTTGATTATGCCATAGCAGCACCAATTATTTTGAAAAAAAACTACCGATCTTCCCAAACCATTGTGGCAGCAGCTAATCATTTAATCTCCCATAATATCAATCGTCTAGGAAAAGACTTACAAAGCACTCAGCATAAGGGTGAACATATTTTTTATCTACATGCCCCAACTGATTTTGCGGAAAGTCAATTCGTTTTAGAAGAAATTAACCAATTGCATGCTCAAGGTACATCCTATGGACAAATAGCTATTTTATATCGTAACAATGCTCAATCACGCAGTATTGAACAAACTTTGGCTAATGCAAATATTCCCTATGCCATCTACGGAGGGTTGCGCTTTTACGAACGGGAAGAGATCAAACATGCTCTTGCCTATTTGCGGTTACTTGTGCATCCACAAAGCGAGCATGCACTTTTACGGGTTATTAATTTTCCCCCGCGTAATATTGGCTTACGTACAATCGAAAAACTTCAGCATCAAGCCCAGTTACAAAAGCAGTCTCTTTGGCAAACCATCTTAGTAGAAAAAGATCACAACACTGCTTTAGGTAATTTCCACCTAATCATTAGCCAATTGCAAAAAAAGATGTCTGACTTTAACTTCCCCGAACTGATGCAAGCAGTGATTGAAAAAAGTGGATTAAAAGCACACTACCAAGAAAAAAAAGCACAATTTCAAGGTAAATTAGATAATTTGGATGAGTTAATTAACGCAGTTTCTTCACCTGAGTGGCATATTCTTTCTACTAATAAAGAACGAAATCATGCTATTTTAGAGCAACAAATCAACAATTTTTTGGCAAATGTCTGCTTAGAGTCGGGAGAAAAACAAAATAAAACAGCTAAAGCGCAACACAATGATGAAGTAAAATTAATGACCATTCACGCTGCTAAAGGATTAGAGTTTAATGTGGTTTTTTTAATTGCACTAGAAGAAGGCATTTTCCCCAGCCAATACGCCATAGACAATCACAATCAACTAGAAGAAGAACGCCGTTTAATGTATGTAGCGACCACTCGAGCAAAACAGCGTTTATATATTAGCTCAGCAAGAGAACGACTTAACCAAGGTAAAAAACAGTTTTCCGTGGAATCTCGATTTATTGGTGAACTACCCACTCAGCTATTACACAACCTACCAACATCTTTGATTTCTAACCAGGTTCAAGGACCAACGCTTGGTCTATCAGCAAAGCAAATAGAAAAAAGCGATTCCCTATATCAGAAAGGACAAGTAGTTCGCCATTCTTCTTTTGGCACTGGCATAATTATCGATCAAAAAGCACGTCATCGTTCTCAAGTTTTAACTATTAATTTCGGTAGGAAAGGTATTAAACATCTCGATGCCTGTATTGCTAAATTAATTATCCTTAGCTAAAAGTCTAAGATAACAATCAAACGAAGCTATAATGACTTATGCTAAAATGCTTCTAACTAGGTGCTGCATTAAGCAGATTTGGATCAAAATATAGAGCCCTTCTTACATCAATTGTGAGAAGGGGCCACACAGGAGGTTACGATGCGTGAAAATCATTATGAAGACGAAGAAATAAAATACGATAGCGCCCGCGCGCCTGATTTAGATGAATATCAGCTATCTCCAGTAAATAGGCAGCAACAGGAAAAAACAGCATCGATCGACGAACAGCTGAAAGAAGATGTAGTCCATGCTGAGCAGGTAAATAAAGAAAATGAAAAAAAACAAAAACGTGAGGCAAAAAGAACGCGTGTGATGCCAATTTATCGTTGGTTTTTTACAATTTTATGTCTTATTACCCCTATCTTAAATATATTCCTTCTCATCTATTGGGCTTTTTTCTCTGATCGAGTGAACAAAAATCTAAAGAATTTATTACTCGCTTTTCTTATTTTTGTTGTGTCGTTGGCGGTATTAATCGCTACAGTCTATTTCAACGTAATCTATATTGACCCTAACATAGTACATGCGGTTCAAGAGTTTTTTGCCAATATTTCGGTGGCTTTTGCTCGTTTGTTTACTGTTTTAGGTAAAATTGTTTTTTTCCATTGATTTTAGATCATGAGGTATTAAAAAGGGCTCTTTAGCAGAGCCCTTTTTAATTCTAGCTAAGCGGGGATGCTATGTCACAAGCAAAAAAACTGATTGAGTCAGCCCAGCGTTACTCACCCTATTTATATAATTTAATAAATAGCAAGCAGATTTCAACAACACAATTATCTTCTTTATTAAATGAACCGCTATCATGCGGTTTTTTTCACAATTTTACCAGCTGGGATAAAATTGAGAATACTCTTAATGAACATCAATTGAAATACTATCTATCTTTATTACGTTGCTTGACTTTTGCCCAAGTAATGGTCAGAGATTTAAATCACCTTGCTTCATTGGAAGAAGTAATGCTGACTATGAGTAATTTGGCTGATTTTTGCCTGATAAAAGCTCAACGTCTGACAGAAAAACTTTATACACAACGCTATGGTGAACCCATTGGTACAGAATCGCAAAATATACAACATCTTACTATCATCGCGATGGGCAAGCTAGGTGGTCAAGAGCTCAACGTCTCTTCTGATATTGATCTTATTTTCACCTACCCAGAAGAAGGGAGAAGTAGTGGGCGACGACAGATTTCCCTACAAGAATTTTTTATCAAAACAACTCAAAAAATCATTCAATTAATTGATAACACTACAGAAAATGGCCGTATATTTAGAGTAGATAATCGCTTGCGCCCTTACGGTGATTCTGGGTCAATTGTTATGAGTGAAGAAGCTTTGGAAAATTATTTACTGACGCAAGGAAGAGCTTGGGAGAGATACGCCTGGATTAAGGCGCGTGTGGTTTCTCCTTATCCTAATCGCATTAAAAAATTAATCACTCCTTTTGTCTATAGAAAATATCTAGACTTTAATTCCTTGGAATCTATGCGTCAACTACATCGACAAGTTGCTCGTGAAATTTCCTATACACAAACACAAGATAATATTAAAGTAGGTTATGGTGGCATTCGCGAGATAGAATTTATTGCGCAAATTTTTCAATTAATTCGCGGTGGACAATTTAGCCAATTACAATCCAATAATACTAAAACTACTTTAATGAATGCAGCACAACTAAACATTATCAGCAAAAGTCAGGCCCAACAACTTCTTTCCAGCTATACCTTTTTAAGGCAAACAGAACACCGCTTGCAATATAGCCACAACCAACAAACTCATAGTTTACCGCAGCATAAAAAAGAGCAACAGCTACTTGCTTCTAGTATGGATTTTGCCAATTACCGCTTGTTTATCAACAAACTAAACCAACATCGCCAAAGTGTTAATGCACTCTTTAAAGGAATTTTCCATTTAGAAACTGATCAAGAAAATGAAAATAAAGTATCATTAGACACATTCTGGCAGCGTATCGATGATCAACGCTATTCCAGACAAATATTACAAGATTACTCCATTACCAATCAAGATAGTGTACTAAGGCGATTACAACAGTTTAAACATAGCTGTTATAGTAAAACCAACCCTCGCGTACAAAACTTATTTGATCAATTGATTCCTAAATATCTAAGAGCCTTAGCTGATTCATCACCCCGGGATGTTACTCTCTCACGCCTGCTTGATTTATCAAAGCAGTTGATTGGGCGTCCCTCTTATCTTGCATTCCTCAACGAATATCCTGCTGCCATTGAAAAGTTAATTGGTATTTTGAATCAAAGCGAATGGATGGCTGATTATTTGAGCCGTTATCCTATTTTGCTTGATGAACTAATCGGTGCACAGTTACTAGATACTCACTTTGACTGGCAGGAATTAAAGCGCCATCTTGCTTATGAATTAAGAAAAGCTGGGAATGATGTGGAGGCACAGATGGATTTAATGAGACAAGTTCAGCACTCTTTTATTTTTCGTTTGGCTATGCAAGAACTACACCAATTATGGTGCGTTGAAGATCTTTCTGATCAATTGGCATTTTTAGCAGATATTCTATTGGAGATATCACTCTATCAAGTATGGCAGAACTATCAAAAAACACATAGTGAACTGCCTAAATTCGGTATTATTGCCTATGGTAAATTGGGCGGTAAAGAATTAACTTATACCTCAGATTTGGATCTTGTTTACTTGTATGATGACAATAATGAAAAAGCAGGAGAAATTTATAGTTGGTTTGCCACACGTTTGACCTCATTCTTGTCAGCTGCCACTGCAAACGGGCGACTCTATGAGATTGATCTGCGTCTTCGACCCTACGGAGAAGCAGGTTTTTTAGTGAGTGAAATTAATTTCTTCCAGCATTACCAAAAAGAGCAAGCCTGGACCTGGGAACACCAAGCGTTAAGTAGGGCCCGCTTTATTGCTGGTGATAAAAAAATAGCACAAGCCTTCTATCAGTTACGTAAAGAAATTTTGCTCTTGCCAAGAGACCGTATCAAACTCAAAAAAGATATCGTCAACATGCGTGAAAAAATTGCATCTTCACATTCTCAGTCCCTTCTTGATGTCAAATATGCAAGGGGGGGATTAACTGATGTAGAATTTATTATTCAATACATCGTATTGGCTTATTCCATTTCTTATCCGGATTTAACCGATAATGTAGGCAATATTGCGCTTTTAAAACGGGCAGCTAATCACAGCATCATCGATCAATCATTAGCTCAAGCAGTTGGTGATGCATATCGCGCCTATCGAAAAATTGCTCACAATCAAGTTTTACATGACCATCCTCCTGTCGATCAAACACAGCTATTACAACACTATGCAACAGTGAGAGAATTATGGCAGCAAGTTTTTAAAAACGAATGTTAGAAACAAAAAACCACTCTAGAGCATTCAAAGAGCAATCTTATCTTAAGAATATTAAAAAATCTTAAGATCAAGGCTATGTTTTTAGTAAAGTAGCAGCTGTCTGTCTTTCTTCCTCTAATTCTTGTATTGTTTTTTGTAAAGCCTCTAAAGAAGCAGCATCAAAAGCTAAATCTTTAACAACTTGATAATCGCCATTTTTACACACAACTGGCATACCGCAGATTAGTCCTTCAGGAATCTCAGCATAGCTTCCATCAGAAACAACTCCCATCGTCACCCAATCACCATCGCTACCTAGTACCCAGTCATGAATATGATCAATAGCAGCAGAAGCAGCAGAAGCAGCAGAAGAAAGACCTCTGGTTTGAATAATAGCTTGACCCCGATCAGCCACCGTGGGTAAGAAAATTTTACGATACCACTGATCATCATTGATCAATCCTGATATTAATTGTCCATTGATGGTGGCAAAGCGATAATCAGCATACATGCTTGAGCTATGGTTGCCCCATACTGCCATTTTTTTGATATTACTCACAGCTTGATTTAGCTTATCGGCCAATTGAGCAAGAGCACGGTTATGGTCTAAACGCAGCATAGCAGTGAAATTTTTTGCAGGTAAATCTGGTGCTGATTTCATAGCGACATAGGCATTGGTATTAGCTGGATTACCTACAACAAGCACTTTTACATTGCGATCAGCAACATGATTTAAAGCCATCCCCTGAGTAATAAAAATTTTACCATTTTCCATCAATAAATCTGAGCGTTGCATTCCTTTGCCACGTGGTTTCGAACCAACAAGAAGGACAATTTGTGCATCTTTAAAAGCCACCTCTGGATTATCAGAATCAAACATATCAACCAATAAAGGAAACGCGCAGTCTTTTAGTTCCATCATCACCCCTTTAACTGCTTGTCGGGCTTGTGGCAAATCAAGCAACTGTAAAATAACTGGTTGATCATCACCTAACATCTCGCCGCTGGCAATTCTAAAGAGTAATGCATAACCAATTTGACCAGCAGCACCTGCCACTGCAATGCGAATAGCCTTTTTCATCTTTAATATATCTCCTTAATAATGAATGATTGAATCTGTGCGTATAGCTGATGAATCTTTAAGTTTTGTATCAATCGTTTTATCATATCAAAATTAGCTGCACTATCTCAAACTGATCGCAACAACCCAAATTAAAACTTATTTAGGCGCTGTCACAAGAAAAATATTTGATTTGCATTTTTATTTTTCTCAATATTCATCGACATGCTGGCCCAAGCTGGTCCAAAAACCAATAAAAATAAATAATAAGGGAAGAACAGTCTTCTGTCCTTAACTTATGAACTTATGTTATAATGGCGGGCGTTGTTGTATCTAAAAAAAATTAGTAATCTAAAAGAAGTTTAAAAACCAAACCATGAAAGAACGCCCTGTTTATCTTGATCTTAGGAAAATTCGCTTACCTGTTTCAGCTATTACTTCCATCTTGCATCGCGCAACAGGGACCGCTCTTGTGCTTGGTTTGCCCTTTCTTCTATGGTTACTCGCTGCCTCTTTAAACTGGCATCAATCCTTCCACTGGTATGAGATGGTGCTTCATGCAAAGCTAATGAAAATTATCTTGATCTTGTTTTTATGGTCGTTTTTTCATTACGCTTTATTTGATATACGACTCTTCCTACTAGATATGCATTGGGGCTTATCACTACCGAAGGCACGGTTAACTGCTAAAATTATTTTATACAGCTCTCCACTTTTGGCAGTGATATTAGGAGGGTATCTCTTATGGTAGATCACTTTCTAACTGGCGCGCATTATGGATTAAAGAGCTGGTTAATTCAGCGCTTTACTTCTATTATTACTTTGATTTTAAGCAGTATTTTGCTTGTCAGCTTTATTTTTTTCTTTCCTCATAATTATCAAGGTTGGCATATTTTTTTTTCCTACACCATCATTAAAATTTTGGCGCAATTGATCGTGATTTCTTTTGTACTTCAATCATGGATTAATGTGCGCGATATGTGGATGGATTACATCAAACATCCAGGACTGCGTGTTTTCTTACATACCAGTACCATTTTATGGTTACTGTCTTGTTTCATTTACTCTATTACTATTATCTGGGAAATATAAAAGATGATTTATTCTGTACGCCATTTTGATGCCGTCATTGTTGGTGGTGGCGGTGCTGGCCTGCGGGCTGCTTACCAGCTGTCCAAAGCAGGCATTCGTACAGTGGTCTTATCTAAGGTATTCCCAACACGTTCGCACACAGTAGCAGCTCAAGGAGGCATCTCTGCTTCTTTGGGTAATGTGCAACCTGATCAATGGGACTGGCATATGTATGATACAGTCAAAGGATCTGACTGGCTAGGCGATCAAGACGCGATCGAATTTATGTGTCGCCAAGCACCAGAAGTAGTGGTTGAATTAGAGCACATGGGTATGCCTTTTGATCGTGTAGAAAGCGGCAAGATTTATCAAAGACCTTTTGGTGGACACACTAGTGAATATGGCAAACGTCCGGTAGAACGAGCTTGCGCTGTTGCAGATCGCACTGGTCATGCTATGTTACATACACTTTACGAACAAAATGTGGCGGTGGATACTCAATTTTATGTGGAGTGGGCAGCTCTTGACCTTATCAGAGATGAAATAGGCGATGTGGTTGGTGTTACTGCTATGGAAATGGAAACTGGAGATGTTTATATTTTGCATGCCAAGGCAGTACTATTTGCCACAGGAGGAGCTGGACGTATTTACGCTTCTTCTACCAACGCTTTTACTAATACTGGAGACGGTTTAGGAATTTGTGCTAGAGCTGGTATTCCACTTGAAGATATGGAGTTTTGGCAATTTCACCCCACTGGAGTGGCAGGCGCTGGTGTACTAATCACTGAAGGGGTAAGAGGTGAAGGTGGCATTTTGCTTAATTGTCATGGCGAACGATTTATGGAGCGCTATGCTCCAACTGTCAAAGATTTGGCTTCGCGAGATGTTGTCTCGCGTGCGATGTCTTTAGAAATTCTTGAAGGTCGCGGCTGTGGTTCTTATAAAGATCATGTGTTACTGAAGTTAGATCATCTGGGTGCTGATAAAATTATGTCAAAACTGCCAGGTATTCGTGAAATCTCTATTAATTTCTCTGGAGTTGACCCTATCAAAGATCCTATCCCTGTAGTGCCTACTGTGCACTATATGATGGGTGGTATTCCCACAAATTATCGTGGTGAGGTAATCGTTCCACAAGGGAGTGATTTAGAAAAACCAGTACGAGGTCTGTACGCAGCTGGAGAATGTGCTTGTACTTCTGTACACGGAGCCAACCGTTTAGGAACCAATTCTTTGCTTGATCTTGTGGTATTTGGTCGCGCCGCAGGTAATCATATGATGCAACATATTCAAGCACATCAATTAAAACCTCTGCCAGCTAACGCTGGTGAATTCACATATTCTCGTTTAGAGCGCTTAGAACAGCAACAACAAGGAGAAGACGTATCTGTATTACGTTGTGAGTTACAACAAACAGTGCAAGCGCATGCCGGCGTGTTTCGAACTGAGGAATTACTCAAAAAGGGACAAGAAAAAGTTTATACACTAGCCAGACGTGCGCAGCGAAGTATGATTAAAGATAAGAGCAAAATATGGAACACTGCGCGCCTAGAAGCATTGGAACTAGATAACTTAATGGAAGTAGCCAAAGCAACCCTGACTTCTGCGCTGGCACGTCAAGAATCTCGCGGTGCCCATGCTAGAGAAGATTATCCTAACCGCGATGACCAAAACTGGATGAAGCACACTTTGTATTATGCCAAAGATCATTCACTTACCTATAAGCCAGTACATACCAAACCATTGACAGTGGACTATATCAAACCTGCAAAACGTGTGTACTAATAGAGGATAATTATGAGCACAGTTAAGCTATTAATCTATCGTTTCAATCCAGAAGAAGATCGTAAACCTTATTTTCAGGACTATGAGATTGAAATTACTGAGAGAGAAGTTAAGTTATTGGATTTACTGGTAAAACTTAAAAGCGTTGATGATTCACTCTCTTTTCGCCGCTCTTGCCGTGAAGGAATTTGTGGTTCCGACGGGATTAACATCAATGGCAAGAATGGCTTGGCCTGTTTGACTAATATTCGAGAGCTCAAACAACCGATCCGTTTAGCGCCGCTTCCTGGTTTGCCTGTGATTCGCGATCTCATCGTTGATATGACCCAGTTTTTCAGCCAATATCATAGCATTAAGCCTTATCTAATCAATAATCATCCAGCACCGGAAAAAGAGCGTATTCAAAGTCAAGAAGAAAGAAAACAACTAGACGGTCTCTATGAGTGTATTCTATGTGCCTGTTGTTCAACGCAATGTCCTTCTTTTTGGTGGAATCCTGATAAATTTGTTGGTCCCTCCGGTCTTTTAAACGCTTATCGCTTTATTGCAGATAGTCGCGATACCTACACTAATGAGCGTTTGGATTATTTGAATGATCCTTATCGCCTCTTTCGCTGCCACACTATCATGAATTGTGTTGAAGTCTGCCCTAAGCATTTGAGCCCAACTCGAGCCATTGGTAAAATAAAAGAAATGATGACAAATAGAGCAATCTAGACTATGGATGATCTTTTACAAAGAAAAGCTAAATGGTTATCAAGAAGAGGCTTATTGGAGCTGGATATTTTTCTTAGTCGCTTTTTAAATAGTACTTTTTATGCCAACCTAGAACCTGAAGAATTGCTACTTTATCTTCAATTATTAGAGAAACAAGATCCTGAGCTACTTGCCTTATTGCAAAATAAGGCACCCAGCAAGCATGGGAAAGTAGCAGCGTTAATCAATAAAATTAAAATGAGTGTTAAAAAAGAAGGTGCTTCTGTCTGCTAGTAGTTTTCTAAATTGAATTAATACAATTAAACTATTTAAGGAGAGTTTATGTCTAAAACCGTGACTTTAAAATATGGAACAAACACTACAGAATTACCTATATTAAAAGGAACCTTAGGCAATTCTGTAGTAGACATCCGCCAATTTGCCACAACAGGTATGTTTACCTTTGACCCTGGATTTTTATCCACGGCCAGTTGTGAATCAAAGATTACCTTTATTGATGGCGAAAAAGGACTGCTCTACTATCGCGGCTATCCAATTGAACAATTAGCAAAAAAAAGTGATTTTTTAGAAACTTGCTATCTTCTTATCCACGGTGAACTTCCTAAATCAAAAGAGAGAAAAGCTTTTGTAGAAAAAATTACCAAACATACTTTGGTGCATGAGCAACTGGCTCGTTTTTTTAATGGTTTTAGGCGCGATGCCCATCCCATGGCGATGATGGTAGGTGTGGTAGGTGGTCTTGCTGGTTTTTATCAAGAAGAACTCGATATCAAAAAACAAGAAGATCGTCGCGCAGCACAATATCGCTTAATATCCAAAATTCCTACCATTGCAGCTATGTGTTATCGTTATTCAAATGGTTTACCATTTATGTATCCTAATAATGAATTGAGTTATACCGCCAATTTTATGTATATGATGTTTGGCACTCCATGTGCAAAATATGAGCCCAATCCAGTATTAGTAAACGCTCTTGATCGCATTTTTATTTTACATGCTGATCATGAGCAAAATGCTTCCACTTCTACTGTGCGCTTGGCTGGCTCATCGGGTGCTAACCCTTTTGCTTGTATTGCAGCTGGTATTGCCTGCTTGTGGGGCCCTGCCCATGGAGGCGCTAATGAAGCTGTGCTAAATATGCTTACTGAAATTGGCGATGTTTCAAAAGTGGCTGATTTTATGAAGGGCGTTAAGAAAAAGAAATATCGCTTAATGGGTTTTGGCCACCGTGTCTATAAAAATATGGATCCACGTGCACAGATTATGAAGCAAACCTGCCACGAAGTGTTAGAAGAACTCAAATTGCAAAACAGTCCTCTATTTAAATTAGCTATGGAATTGGAGCAAATCGCTTTAGAAGATGACTATTTTGTACAGCGCAAGTTATATCCCAACGTTGATTTTTACTCGGGTATTGTGTTATCAGCCCTAGGCATTCCCACTTCTATGTTTACAGTCATTTTTGCCTTAGCAAGAACTGCGGGTTGGACTACTCACTGGGATGAGATGATGAGCGAAACAAGCCAAAAAATTGGTCGTCCTCGTCAGCTTTATACAGGAAAAACCAAAAGAGACTATGTTGATGTTAGACATCGTTAAGTGGCGTAAAAACTGCCTTTTGATGGTAGGTAAAGTTTAATATCAAATATTATTTAACTATCCTAATCAAAGACAAAATTAAAATGATGAATAATTAAAGATCGCGATTAATAAGTGTATTTTTTTATCAGCCAGCTTTAAAGAAAAGATTATATCATGCAAAAAGACAGTGAATCATCATATTATTATGGCGGTAATGCGCCTTACCTAGAGGCGCTTTATGAACAATTTTTAATTGATCCTAGCCAAGTTGATCCTTATTGGAGAGAGCAATTTACATCCTGGGACAATCAGTCTGGGCAAGAGCAAGATAAACCACGCTTGATTATCGAAGAATCTTTTAAAAATAGTTCTTTTGTTCCCTATTGCGACGCAGGCATTTCTGAGCAAGAGATGTTAAGCTCTCTTAAGAAACAAGTGGGTGTATTGCGATTAATGTATTCATACCGCATTACAGGATCTCGTTATGCAAATTTAGATCCACTGAATCGTCGTATGAACCCACTGCCTGAAAGGATATTACGCTTAGAAACGTATGGTCTGTCAGATAAAGATTTAACACGCTCATTTTCAGTATCTGCTGAGTTAAACCCAAGCTCTCAACCCATTGCTTTATCAGAAATTATTAGGCGTTTGCAAAAAACTTACTGCAACACGATTGGTGTTGAATACATGCATATCATCCAGAACGAAGAACGCCATTGGGTAAGAGACCGCTTTGAATCAGAGCTTTCAACCCCTAATTTTGATTGCGCAACCAAAAAAACTATTCTCAAGAAATTAACAGCAGCAGAAACATTTGAACATTATCTACATACCAAATTCACAGGGCAGAAACGATTCTCTCTAGAAGGAGGCGAAAGTCTCATTCCAGCACTAGATTATCTGATTAATGAGGCTGCTTTGGTTGGCGTAGAAACTATAGTGATCGGCATGGCTCATCGTGGTCGGTTAAATGTCTTAACCAATATTTTAGGTAAACTGCCTAAGGATTTATTCAATGAGTTTGAAGGCAAAGCACCCATTAGTTTGCCTAGTGGCGATGTCAAATATCATAATGGTTTTAGTAGTGATTTGCGTACCCTTGTTAACCCCATACACATTTCTTTGGAATTTAACCCCTCTCACTTAGAAATTGTCAATCCAGTGGTAGAAGGTAACGTCAGAGCACGACAGGCGCAACGTGGGGAAGAAGGTAAAAAGCAAGTACTGCCTATCTTAATTCATGGAGACGCAGCTATCGCTGGTTTGGGGGTCAATCAAGCCACTTTAAATTTGTCCAATGTACGCGGTTATACCACAGGGGGGACCATTCATATAGTGGTTAATAATCAAATTGGCTTCACCACCTCAGATTTGCGTGATGCACGTTCCACCATCTATTGTACAGATATTGCCAAGATGATTGATGCTCCAATCATTCACGTCAACGGCGATGACCCAGAAGCAGTGTGCTATGTGATGAAAATTGCACTTGATTTTCGCACATGTTTTCATAAGGATATTATGATTGACATGGTATGTTATCGTCGTCGTGGCCATAACGAAGGGGATGACCCATTTTTAACCCAACCAATGATGTATCAAGCAATCAAAAATCATTTGACTACTCGTACCCTGTATGCGAAAAAATTGGTAGAGGAAAATTTATGTCATCAAGACGAGATTGATCAATTGGTTAAGGACTACCAAGAGCTTCTGGATAAAGGTGAACATGTACAGCAATCCAAACTAGGTATTTACCAAAGAAAATACTCACAAAATTGGGATATCTATAAAGGTGTACCGTGGGATACACAAGTGGATACTTGGTTATCCGCCGATGAAATTAAAAAATTAAGCGATCAACTTGCTTTACTACCGGAACATTTTTCTCTTCACCGTACTGTGGCCAAATTGGTTCAACAACGCCAAGAAATGGGTAAAGGACAGTTGCCCATCGATTGGGGGATGGCAGAAACACTTGCTTATGCAAGTTTGCTGACTGAAGGAATACCTGTGCGACTGTCCGGGGAAGATTCTGGCCGGGGCACTTTTTCACATCGCCACGCAGTTTTTCATGATCAAACTCGCGAACAATGGGATCAAGGGGTATATATTCCTCTACAACATGTTTCGCAAAATCAAGCCAATTTTACCGTGATTGATTCTATCTTAAACGAAGAGGCAGTTTTGGCTTATGAATATGGTTATGCCTGTTATTCGCCCACAACTTTAACTATCTGGGAAGCTCAATTTGGGGACTTCTCAAATGGTGCCCAAGTTGCCATTGACCAATTTATCACTTCTGGAGAAGCAAAGTGGGGCCGCCTATGTGGTTTAGTAATCTTGTTGCCCCACGGCTATGATGGGCAAGGACCTGAGCATTCTTCTGGACGTCTAGAACGATGGCTACAACTGTGTGCTGAAGACAATATACAATTAGTTTGCCCATCTGAATCAAGTCAAATGTTTCATGTTCTACGTCGGCAAATGTTGCGTCCTTATCGCAAGCCGCTAATTATTTTTATGTCTAAGCGCCTGCTACGCTTTAAGAGTTCGATGAATGACTTAACTGCCTTCACTAAGGAATCCTCTTTTAGAACAATTATTGATGATCCAATAATTAGCGATCTTAAGAAAGTTAAACGCCTGATTCTTTGTGCTGGTCAAGTTTATTATGACTTAGTGGCACAAAGAGCGCAAAGAAATTTAGATCTCAGTATCGCAATTGTTCGTCTAGAACAACTTTACCCCTTTCCTGAAGAAGCGTTTAAGCAATTATTAGAGCGTTATCACCAGGTGAAAGATATAATGTGGGTACAAGAAGAACCTTTAAATCAAGGCGCTTGGAATTCTATCTACCATGTTTTAAGGTCACATTTAACAAATCAACAAATTTATGTTTCTGCCCGTCCTGCCAGTGCAGCCCCTGCCGTTGGTTATCCTCAACTGCATATTCAGCAATTAAAAGATTTATTAGACACCGCGTTGACCTTGTCAACATCCAATTGGAGAAAATAATATGAGTATTGAGATTAAAGTCCCTGTCTTGCCTGAAAGTGTAAGCGAAGCAACCTTATTATCCTGGCATGTCAAAGTGGGGGATACTGTACAACAAGGACAAAACATCATTGATATTGAAACCGATAAAGTGGTACTGGAATTGCCAGCTCCAGAGTCAGGAGTAATTACGGAAATATTAGCAAATGATGGCGATGTAGTCAGCGCTTCTCAAGTAATTGCTAAGTTGGATACTAAAAAAACAACAACCGCCCAAAAAGAAAATGCACAACCCTTTTCTCAAACTGACAAACAGATCCTTGCAAAGCAACAAGATTCCCAAACCAATACAAAGGTCATTATGCCTGCTGCTGAAAAATTGGCAAAAGAAAAAAATATTAATGTAGATACTATTCAAGGTTCAGGGCGAGGTGGACGTATTCTCAAAGAAGATGTTTCTGCGATAGACAAACAAACATCACAACAAGTATTCTCCACCAACAACGCTCCCTCTTCTAGGGCTACAGAACAAACCTTTGATCGGATAGAAAAAAGAATTCCAATGACCCGACTGCGTCAGCGGGTGGCAGAGCGTTTGGTGCAATCACAATCTGAGAATGCCATCCTCAGCACCTTTAATGAAATTAATATGAAGCCAGTAATGGATCTAAGGAAGCAATACAAAGATAAGTTTCAGCAACTTCACGGGACTAAATTGGGTTTCATGTCCTTTTTTGTCAAAGCAGTTGTGGTAGCCTTAAAAAAATATCCTGTTGTGAATGCTTCAATTGATGGACAAGATATTATTTACCATGGCTATTTTGATATTGGTATTGCTGTAAGTACTCCAAGAGGTCTGGTAGTACCGATTTTACGCAATGCAGATACTTTATCAATGGCTGATATTGAAGAAAAAATCAGCGATTTTGCACTGCGTGCTCAAGACGGCAAATTGGCTCTAGAAGAGATCAGTGGTGGAACTTTTAGCATCACCAATGGAGGGATTTTTGGCTCGATGATGTCCACCCCGATTATTAATCCCCCGCAATCTGCTATTTTGGGCATGCATGCTATTTACGATCGTCCTGTAGTGGAACATGGGCAGATAGTGATCCGACCTATGATGTATGTGACACTTTCCTATGACCACCGCCTCATTGATGGTAAGGAAGCAGTACTCACTTTAGTAACCATCAAGCAAATTTTAGAAGATCCAGCACGTCTTGTTTTAGAGGTATAAACCAGCATAAAAAAGGATAAATAATGTCTCAGTTTGATATTGTGGTAATAGGTGCAGGTCCTGGTGGCTATATCGCGGCTATTCGCGCTGCACAATTAGGTTTTAAAGTGGCCTGTATTGATCATGGTCAAAATAAAGAAAAAACTGCTCCGGCCTTAGGAGGTACCTGTCTGAAAGTAGGTTGTATCCCTTCCAAAGCTTTACTGCAATCTTCTGAGGAGTTTTATAAAGTGCATCATGAATTAGAGATTCATGGCATCCATGCGCCAAAGGCTGAAATAAACATCCCAACCATGATCAGCAGAAAAGATGCCATTGTCAATAAGCTAACCAATGGTGTGGCATTTTTATTTAAAAAAAATAAAGTAGAAAGTATTTATGGTACTGCCTCTTTTTATGAAAAAAAAGCCGATCATTTTCTGATCGAAGTAAATGATGATAAAAAAAGGGAAATCGTCAAAGCGAACTGGGTAATTATTGCCAGTGGATCAAAAGTTAGACCGCTACCCAATGTAGACATCGACAATCAATTAATATTAGATAATGTTGGGGCGTTAGACTTGCAAAGTGTACCCAGAAATTTAGGAGTTATTGGTGCTGGCGTTATCGGTTTAGAAATGGGTACTGTATGGCAAAGACTAGGCGCACAAGTTACTCTTTTAGAGGCCTCTGAGACCTTTTTACCAATGGCAGATCAACAAATCGCCAAGGAAGCGCTGAAAATATTTAGCAAAAAACAAGGTCTAAACATCCATCTTGGTGCAAATATCAAACAAGTATCTGTTAAAAACAAGCAAGTTCAATTAAGCTATCAACTTAAAGGGGAAACTTTTGAAACAAGTTTTGATAAATTGATTATTGCTATTGGTCGTATTCCTAATACTGATGATTTGAATTTAAGAACAATAGGAATCACCACTGATGCTCGAGATTTTATCGAGGTAGATGAGAATTGCCAAACGAAAGTCAAAGGTGTTTGGGCTATCGGCGATGTGGTGCGCGGACCAATGCTCGCTCATAAAGCTAGTGAAGAAGGTGTGGCAGTAGCAGAACGCATCGCTGGTCAATTACCCAGTGTTCATCTTGATCAAATTCCCAATATTATTTATACCCAGCCAGAACTTGCTTGGGTGGGTAAAACCGAAGAACAGCTGAAAAAAGAAGGTGTTGATTATAAAAAAGGATTGGCCCATTTTGCTGTCAACGGTAGAGCTCTTGCTATGGATCAAGCAGCAGGTATGGTTAAATTACTGGCTGATGCATACACTGATCGTTTGCTAGGCGCACATATCATAGGAGCGATGGCCTCAGAATTAATTTCTGAATGCGTGACAGCTCTTGCCTATGGCGCATCCAGTGAAGATATTGCGCGAACCATCCATGCACACCCCACCCTTTCTGAAACTATCTTTGAAGCGGCACTTGCCGTAGATAAGCGTGCTTTGAATAGTTAACTCTTTTTTAATTAAAAGGAAAGAATATTGATATGAACTTACATGAATATCAGGCAAAAACACTGTTAAAGCGTTATGGGCTACCTGTGCAACATGGCATTCTTGCTAAGAGTGCGAAAGAAGCAGGACAAGCGTTTAATAAATTAGGAGGTGACCAAGCAGTTGTCATCAAGGCACAAGTGCATAGCGGTGGACGTGGCAAAGCTGGTGGTGTGAAAATTGCCAAGAATGCAGAAGAGGCCAAAGAAATTACCCAACATATGCTGGGACAGCGCTTGATTACCTATCAAACTGATGCAAAAGGTCTACCAATTAATGCAGTTTTGGTTTGTGAAGATATGTATCCTGTCTCTGAGGAACTTTATTTAGGAGCGGTTATTGACCGTTCCAGTCGACGAGTGACCTTTATGGCATCCACAGAAGGTGGTGTGGAAATTGAAAAAGTAGCAGCAGAAACACCTGAAAAAATCTTTAAAGAAGAAGCTTCTCCTCTGGTGGGCTTACAACCTTATCAAGCACGTGAAATGGCCTTTAAATTAGGATTACAGGGCAAGCAGATTAATACTTTTGTTGAAATTATGACAGGTTTATACCAAGCTTTTATCGACAACGATTTCTCCTTAGTCGAAATTAATCCTCTTTCGGTGCGTGGCAATGGAAATTTGGTCTGTGTTGATGCCAAAATTAGCGTTGATTCTAACGCTTTATTTAGACATCCTGATTTATTAGAAAATCGTGATACCAGCCAAGAAAATGAACGTGAATTAGCTGCTTCTGAATATGGGCTTAATTATGTAGCCTTAGAAGGCAATATCGGTTGTATGGTTAACGGTGCAGGGTTAGCAATGGCAACTATGGATATTATCCAACTTTATGGTGGCAAACCTGCTAACTTCCTCGATGTTGGTGGTGGCGCAACCAAAGAAGACACCATAAAAGCTTTGTCCTTGATCCTAGAAGATCGCTCTGTGCAAGCGGTATTAATTAATATTTTTGGCGGCATTGTACGCTGCGATATGATTGCTGATGCAATTATCGAAGCAATCAAAAGTATCGATATTAAAGTGCCTGTGGTGGTCCGTTTAGAGGGTAACCAAGCAGATAAAGGATTAGCAAAACTTGACGAGTCCGGTTTACAAGTAATCACTGCACATGGCTTGGCAGATGCGGCAGAAAAGGTCGTGGCAGCAACAAAAAAAATTATAAGGGGAAGTGGGCTTAAATGAGTATTTTAGTGAATAAAGACACCAAAGTATTGGTGCAGGGTTTTACTGGTAAAAATGGTAGCTTTCACTCACAGCAAGCCATTGCTTATGGCACAAAAATAGTTGGAGGCGTGACTCCTGGCAAAGGAGGACAAACACATTTGGGTTTGCCCGTATTTAATACCATGCGTGAAGCAATGGCAGAAACCAAAGCAGATGCATCTGTATTATATGTCCCAGCGCCATTTGTGTTGGACTCAGTCATAGAGGCAGTTGATGCTGGTATTAAATTAGTCGTAGTCATTACAGAAGGCGTGCCAATATTGGATATGTTACAAGCAAAACGTTATATTGAAACCACCGGATCGGCTCGTTTGATTGGTCCAAACTGTCCTGGTATCATTACCCCAGAAGAATGTAAAATTGGTATTATGCCTGGCCATATCCATAAAAAAGGGAAAATTGGCATTATCTCCCGCTCAGGAACTCTTACCTATGAAGCCGTTGCGCAAACAACTGCTTTAGGCTTGGGCCAATCCACGTGTATTGGTATTGGTGGAGATCCAATTCTTGGTACCAATCAAATAGATGCCTTATGTTTATTTGAACAAGATTCTCAAACAGAAGCTATTATTCTAATTGGTGAAATCGGAGGTACAGCTGAAGAAGAAGCTGCTGAATTTATCCAGTCAGAAGTAAGTAAACCTGTTGTTGGCTATATCGCTGGGGTTACTGCGCCTAAAGGGAAACGTATGGGTCATGCTGGTGCTATTATCGCTGGGAGTAAGGGCACAGCTAAAGAGAAGTTTGCTGCATTTGAAAAAGCTGGGATAGCGTATACACGTAGTCCGGCAAAAATTGGGGAAACCATGTTGCAGGTGCTTAAAGAAAAAAATAACAAATAGTTGCTAAGCCTACAGTTTTTATAAGGATAGGCGATTATTTTAACCCCATCATTAATAAAAAAACGCTTTAAAAATATTATGTCAAAAAAGAAAGACGCTATTTTGAAATTTTATGCGCATGTGGTTTTTATTATTTTAGGCATTGCTTCATTTTCTGCGGGTCATGCATTAAATGGTGATAGACAACAGCCGATTGTTATCAAAAGTCAATCGGCTCAAGTAGATCTATCATCTAATAACTTTGTGTTACAAGGTGATGTATCGATCACTCAAGGGAGTCTGCATATTCACGGTAGTCAAGTCAAATCAACAAAAACAGCTTCAAACAACTTACTTGAGATTACAGGTCATCCTGCCTTTTTTCGACAAATTCTAGAAAGTCGTAATGCGCAGCAAAGACATCGATTATTTAGCGGCTGCGCCAATTCAATCAAATACAATAAAAGTAGTGGCTTAATTACATTATCAGGCCAAGTAGACATTACTTTAGACAACGATAAACTATCAGGTAGCAAAATGGTATATGACAGTAAGCAAGAAAGATATCAGCTGTTCTCCAGTAAAAAACAACAAGCGCGCTTGATTATCTATCCTTAAAAACACGCCCCTTTATCTTTACTTAGATACATTTTATAACCCAGTACTTGCCAAAGCACTGCTTTATTTCTAGAATTTAACTTTTAATAAACGCAGCGACTGTAGCGTCCAATATGCTTTTGCATTTTACACTCTAAGGAATTATTTATGACAGATAAACAAAAAAAAGTGGCGATTGTTGGTGGCAATCGTATTCCGTTTGCCCGCTCTAACGGTGCTTATATGGGCCAGTCAAATTCAAAGATGTTTACTGCCGCATTAGAAGGTCTGATACAACGGTTTAACTTAAGCGGTAAGCACTTGGGAGAAGTTGTTGGCGGAGCTGTGTTAAAACACAGTCGAGACTTTAATATGATTCGAGAATGTGTACTAGGCTCCAGTTTAGATCCGCAAACACCTGGTAATGATCTGCAGCAGGCTTGTATCACCGGGTTACAAGCTGCCTTTCAGGTCGCTAATAAAATTAATTTAGGGATCATTGAATGCGGCATCGCTGGTGGTGTCGATACCACTTCTGATGCGCCAATTGCAGTGGGGACTAAAACACGACAGGCCCTAATTAAAGCAGGTGCTGCCAAAAGTTGGGGAGAACGCTTAAAAGCTCTAACCGGTATTTCATTAAGCAATTTGATTGAGCCCCCGCAAAATAAAGAACCTCGTACTGGTTTATCGATGGGGGAACATGCAGCAATCACTGCTTTAGAATGGGGTATTACCCGTGAAGCCCAAGACGAATTGGCCTATCTGAGTCATAAGAACTTAGCCGATGCTTATGAAGAGGACTTTTTTAATGATCTAATGACCCCTTTTGCTGGTTTAGAACGTGATTCTAATCTACGTACTGATACCACGATAGAGAAATTGGCTACTCTCAAACCGGTGTTTGGTAAGGGTGCGCAAGCAACCATGACTGCAGGTAATTCGACCCCACTAACTGATGGTGCCTCTACTGTTTTGCTTGCTTCAGAAGAATGGGCCAAAGCACAAGGGTTGCCCATCTTAGCTTACTTAACTTATCAAGAAACTGCAGCTGTTGATTTTATCGGTAAAACTGGCAAGCAAGAAGGCTTATTGATGGCCCCTGTTTATGCTGTTGCCAGAATGTTAAAGCGCGCTGGCCTAAAATTACAAGACTTTGATTTCTATGAAATGCATGAAGCCTTCGCTTCCCAAATATTGGCTACTTTAAAAGCTTGGGAAAGTGAAGCTTTCTGCAAAGAACGTCTTGGCTTGAACCAAGCTTTGGGTTCAATTGATCGCCACAAACTTAATGTCAAAGGTTCATCTTTGGGATGCGGTCATCCTTTTGCAGCAACCGGTGGACGCATCTTGGCCACTGCTGCCAAACTACTTAATCAAAAAGGTAGCGGTAGAGCATTAATCTCCATCTGTGCTGCTGGCGGACAAGGCGCAACTGCGATCCTTGAGAAATAAAAATAGTAATCTACTAGCTTAAATCTTATAAAAAACCAGCGTGCCTCACCGCTGGTTTTTTATTCAACCAGTAGATTAATCAGCGTGCTTCATTCGGTCTTAAGTGAAAAAGCAACTGATCAAGCACCCCATTAATAAAACGGTAACTTTCATTTTTACCATAGATCTTCACTAACTCCACTGCCTCATTAATAATGACTGCAGCTGGGGTTTCCTGACAATGGTCAAGTTCATAAGTAGCCAACACTAAAGCGGCTTTTTCCACCCAGCTCACTTCAGACCATGGGCGATCTAAATGTGGATTAAGAATGCTTTCATAGTTTTTTTCTTCAACATAACAACCTTTAAGCAATTGATCAAAAAAAACCTCATCAACCCGAGGCTTTTTATCTGTCATCGCCAGCACAAAAGTATCTGTGGATTTGATATTATCTATCAGTGTTGTCACACTTTGCCCTGGATTAGCCCAATACTGATACATGGCTTGTAATGCGAATTCTCGAGCGCGACGCCGTGGCGTTCTCATAATAAACTTAGTTCATTCTCTTTATTAATATTTTTTGCAGAAGATAATTTCAAAATACGCCGATAATTGGCCATCTCAACTACTGTGACAGACACGGCTTTGCCTTTCTCTTGCGCACGCTCTTTTGCTTGTTGCTCATTTTCTACCGTCAATATGGCATTACCGATTGCTAGATCAAGTTCCAAGCTCACCTGCATCACAGCTCGGGCTGAAACATCTGATACGATTTCAAAATGATAGGTATCACCTCTCATAACAATACCCAAAGCAATTAGTGCATCAAATTGAGGCCCTGATTGCGCAAGCTGACGCAGGGCAAGAGGCACTTCTAGTGATCCTGGCACAGTGATAGCATAGATATTCTGCTTTTTAACACCCAATGACAATAACTCTTGTATACAAGCGCTATATAGCTCATCTCCTAACTCTTCTTGAAATCGAGCGCGAGCGACACCAATTACCAAATTTTCTCCTTCTAAAGAAGGCATATATTTATGCATGAGATATCTCCATTTATTATATTCTGTTTCATTATACGAATTTTGTCTGTGGAATAAAATAAAAATATAAATTAACTGATCCCCCTTGAATTTAGATAAAAAATCCCTATCTATGTGAAGTTCTTTAATCAAGATAAAATTGGCATGGGCAAAAAAAATTTTTACGATATTCTGGGTATAAACAAAACCGCATCTAATGAAGAGATTACCAAAGCATTTCGTAAGCTTGCGATGAAGTATCATCCAGATCGAAATCCTGATAATAAGGAGGCTGAAGAAAAGTTTAAAGAAATCCAAAAAGCCTATGGCGTCTTATCTGATGAAAAAAAACGGCAACAATACGATCAATTTGGTGAAGCTGGTTTTGATCCTAACATGAGCGGCTTTAGTGCGGGTGGTCATTTTGATTTCGGTGATATATTTAGTCAGGTATTTGGTGGTGCTCGTGGCGCAACTCAAGGCGCTCACTCACAAGCCTATCAAGGAGCAGATCTTCACTACGATCTTCCGCCCATCTCTTTACAAGAGGCAGCCCAAGGCGTAAAAAAAACCATCCGTTTTCAAGCGGAAGAAGAATGTGATGTATGTCATGGTAGCGGAGCCAAACCAGGAAGTGATATTGTTACCTGCCGTACATGTCACGGCAGTGGCACCATTAGTGTCAAACAGGGATTTTTTCATCTTCAACAAACTTGCCCCACTTGTCATGGGAGTGGTAAAGAAATCAAAGAACCCTGTAGTAAATGTCATGGCTCAGGTCGCATGCGCGTTACTAAAACCTTAGATGTTACTATTCCTGCTGGAATTGATGAGGGACAAGCAATTCGTCTGGCTAATCAAGGAGAAATGGGAGGTAATAGCGGACCAAATGGTGATCTGTATGTGCGTATTCACATCAAGCCAGATCCTATCTTACGACGTGATGGTGTGCATCTGCATTGCGAAGTACCTGTAGATATTGTCACTGCTACCCTAGGAGGAAGTGTGAGCGTGCCAACTCTTGATAGCCAAGTAAAGCTAACTATTCCCAAAGGAAGTCAAAATGGACAGACTTTGCGCCTGCATGGCAAAGGCATTAAAGCCATCCGGGGTAGAGAAGTTGGAGATTTATATTGCCACCTGTTTGTGGAAACCCCAGTAAAGCTGACTTCCAAGCAAGAAGAACTACTGCGGGAATTTGAAAGCATTTCCAGAGGGCTTTCCTACTCACAGTCTCCAAAGCAAAGCACCTTTTTTGACAAAATCAAGCGCTTTTTTAATTAAATCTATTGATGATTAGTGGGACTTATGACCCAATATCAGCTAATGGTATAACACGTGCTCTTAAGATAATTTTTTGCTGTTCCGCCTTTTCTAAGGAATAGATCCAGTTGTCTTGATTTTGCTGACACACAAAAAGAGTAGCTTTTCCTGGAACTAAAAATGGTTTGCCAAAATTCACTTCATAATAGCAGGCTTCTGCAAGTTCTTTCTCTGTACTGGATAAAATACGTGCCATCATCCAACTACCATGTGCAATCATTTGCGGATAGCCAAATAATTTAGCAGTAAAACGAGATATATGAATGGGGTTTCTATCTCCAGAAATACGAGCATACTGACGAATGATGTTGACTGAAGCGTTCACCTCTTCCTTACGATAATCTTCTGTCTTTTCAAAGGTATCATCTTGAGAATTGCCTTTTGGCGTATCGCTTAGCGAGGTTTTTTGCTTATGCAACATGGTACTTACTTGCTCAAATACCAACTCACCACCACAATATACTTCACTAACCACATCAATCAACATGCCCGCGCGGTGCTCACGCAAATGACGACAATGTACATAAATATCAACTATGGCATCAGTTTTTGTTTTTTTATGGCGAATAATTTCATTGCGAATATGCACAAGGCCTGCTGGTGGATAGGGAAAGTCTTTGTGAGTAAGTAGCTCAATCACTATAGGAAAAGCCACAGAGTATAAATAAGCCAAAGGTAAATATGGGCTGATTGGCAAACCTGTATTGTGTGTGTATTTTTTTACTTGTTGTGGATCTAAACGATAGGCTTTTAACACTAAACGTACATTTGGTAATGTCGGGATTTTGCCGCCACCATGCACAACAACCAGCGATTTTCTGATTAATAAGCCTGCAGCTTTTAAATAACCTTTCATTAAAGAAGGCAGATTCTTTAATTCAATATCTTGGTATGTGCTCATTTCCTTGCTCCTTGATTTGCTATGCTGAGTGCTAAATAAAGAAACGCTACTTAATTCTCAACCTAATGATAAAACCATTACAGCTTGTAATGACAAGGTCTGTATCTCAGGAACACAGACGAACTCAACTCTACCTAAACAGCTTTTTCTTGTCAATGAACTTCTTTACTAACTTTATCAGTATAGCGTTTAGCGGATTACAAAAAGGTAAGGTATACTCAATTAAAATGCTTAGGAATAATTAAAATGCTCAAACAAATCTTTGTATTAGGATTTACCTTTTTTGCCCTATTTTTTGGTGCGGGCAACCTGATCTTTCCCATCAAATTAGGCTGGGAAAGTGGCTTGCATTTTCCCAGCGCAGTTGCCGGTTTTTTAGTTACCGGTGTTGGTTTACCCATACTAGGTCTTGCTGCAGGAACGCTGACTTCAGGAGGTATTGTTCGTTTTCTCAATGAAAAATTAGGAAAATTTTTCTCCACAATATTTTTAACCATTATCTACTTATGTATTGGCCCTTTATTTGTAATCCCTAGAACTGCCAGTACTTCCTATACCATCGGTATCATGCCCTATCTTAATCATCATCATGCTGTCTATCTTTTTATATTCAGTCTAATCTACTTTGCAATAGTGCTTGGCTTAAGTTTAAAACCAGGCCGTTTGGCAAACTCAATTGGCCAATTTTTAACCCCTATTTTGCTACTTACTCTAATTATACTCAGCGCATTTGCCTTCTACTATTTGGGGGATTATGTTGCTGATGTAAAAGGTGATTTTCTCTCTACCCCCTCGTTTACAAATGGTTTTACTGCTGGTTATATGACTATGGATGCCATGGGTCCTTTCGCTTTTTCTATGATCGCCTTTTCCAGTTTGACTGCCATGGGAGTGACACGCCCAAAAGAAATCATACGCATTACTATTTTTTCTTGCCTGGTTGCTGCAACATGTCTTGTACTTGTTTATATAAGTCTAACCTGGATTGGTAATCATTTTCCAGTTAGCGCACAGGATATAGCCAGGGCACAGGCTGAACAGATTCATGAGGGTGCTTATATTCTTGCTACTGCTGCCCATCAATTATTAGGCATCTTCGGGCCAGTTGTTGTTTCTCTAACCGTTGCACTTGCTTGTTTGACAACAGCAGCAGGCCTAACAGTAGCACTTTCTGATTATTTTTTTCGTCATCTATGTGAAAAATTGCCATTTTTTCGCTATTCAAGTTACGTATTATTGATCAGCTTTTTGAGCTTATTGATCTCAAATCTTGGACTCAATAAAATTATCAAGCTTTCTATTCCCGTACTCACTTTCCTTTATCCTGTATCCATTTTAATTATTTTTTTAATATTGCTCGATGAGCTATTTGGCCTACATTCCATATCTTGTCGTCTGACTGTAACTGTGACTACCTTCGTTAGTTTGGTTTGTGTTTTATTACCAAAACAAAGTACTCAATTCTTTAGTAATTACTATCATATGCTTGGCATTAATCTATCATCACTCACCTTTGTGTGGGTACTGCCAGCAGCCTTTACTTTACTTGCTTCTTGCTTATTATTTCATCGTTTGCGCATGCATCATCGTACAGATGTTGACAATAATATAGTAGATAATCATTCATGCTGACTTATCATCGTTTAGAACAAAAGCCACAACCTAAGTCTCCGGAGAAACCTTGGTTACTTGTTTTGCTTGCCTTGGTGTGGTTGTGGACCGGTATTGTTGGTCGTGATTTATGGAGATCAGAAGAAATCCAGCTTTACGCCTATATAAAGGCCATCTTACATAACGAACATTGGTTACTTCCAACTCTATACCATGTCCCCTATCTTAACTCTTCGCCCTTTTACTTATGGTGGGGAGCACTAAGTCAATGGTTTTTAAACGGATTATTAGGAATCTCACCTCGCTTTGCAGTACAACTGTTAACACTAATGGTGATGAGCATCAATTTTTTACTACTAGGTCTTGCAGGTAGAGGTTTTTTAGGTTTTCGCCAAGGACGTGTCACAGTATCTATTATTATTGGCTGCATTGGCATCGTGATCTTGGGTCACCAGATCAGCCCTCTACCATTTTTGCTACTGTCACTTTCTATATACAGCTATGTGTTAAGTAGATATCATAAATGGCCTATTTTGGCAGCAGGTTTTACCCTGGGTGTTGCTTGGGCTTTAGCTTTTTATATTGCTAATTTCCCCATTGTGTTTTTTTTGGTGATTTTGTCATTGCTATTACTAGCTCATCAGCAGTGGTGTAATCGCCATTACATATTGGTGTTACTTGTTGCTTTTGCTTTTTTCTTACCCCTGATTTCGTTATGGATTGGGGCAATGCGTATCTCTTATCCCTTGTACTTGCATCTATGGTTTGTGACTAATAGTGGATTTATATATTTTTTGCCTTCTTTACCTAAACTTGCCGCGCATGCTTTTTATTATGTCAAAAATCTAAGTTGGTATGCTTTCCCTGCCTGGATACTAGCTTTGATCGCCATTATTAAGGTGAAATCTTTACTTTATCGTGATAAAAATTATTTTCTATTTTGCTGTTGGATCGTATTTGGCTTTATATACATTGTTATTCAACCAGATCAACAAAATAACGCCTTATTATTGATTATACCACCTTTGGCTTTTTTGGGCGCTTCACAGATTGATCGTTTAAAACACTCTGCAACCTCTTTTTTGAATTGGCTAGGAATCGCTATGTTCGGTAGCGCAGCTCTTTTTGTGTGGGCTAATTATATAGCCATTAATTCTTGTTTATCCAGCCATATTTTTGCGCGTGCATTATATTTTAACCCTATTTATCAACCTCACTTCTCCATCATTGCCATAACCATTGCATTGAGCTTTACACCGCTTTGGATGTACGCAGTAGTCAGAAAACACCTTCAAGGTCGACAAGCTGTGACTAATTGGGCCGCTGGTGTCACCTTTTTATGGCTGTTATTATGCAGCTTATTTTTGGACTGGATCAACACAAACCGCGGATACCATGCCTTAGTCCAGGAACTGGAAAACTTGATGTCTCCTACTATCAGAACTGCTTTACATGATAAAAAGATATGCATGGACAGTAATGAATTAGAAGCACTTGCTGCTTGGAATGAATACAGCACACTGACAGTACACCCTGCCATCGAGCCTACTTCTGCCCTCTTTTGCCGTTATCATCTAAGTTTAAGCAGTAACAGTGATTTTTCTATACAACACCCACAGGCTTTGATTAACTATGCGCCTAGTCGTATCCGCCGCAAAAATAGGAACTTTATTTTATGGCAAACAAAAAATCAAGTTAATCATGCCGATTAAGCCACCCAAAATGCTTTTTTCTTTGCTGTTCAAATAGGGTAATGGCATCTTTTTTTTGCAGACTAAGAGCAATATCATCTAAGCCGTGTAATAAGCAGTATTTGTAATGCTGATTAATCGAAAAATGCTCATAACAACCAAGAGGCGTCATGACCGTTTGTTCGACTAAGGAAATAGTTAATGTATACCCCTCTTCTTTCATTACTGCCTGAAAAAGTTGATCAACGCTTGACTCTGGCAAAATCACAGGCAATAAGCCATTTTTATAACAGTTTTCCTGAAAAATATCAGCGAAACTAGGAGCGATTAATGCTCGAAATCCATATTGCAAAAGCGCCCATGGTGCATGTTCTCGACTGGAACCACAACCAAAGTTATTTCTCGCCAATAAAATACCCGCTCCCTGATAACGCGCTTGATTTAATACAAAATCAGGATTGAGCTGGCGTGATGTTGGATCTTGTCCTAGCTCTCCTTTATCAAGATATCTCCACTCATCAAAACAGTGTGGTCCAAACCCAGTTTTTTTGATTGATCGCAAAAATTGTTTGGGCAAAATTGCATCTGTATCAATATTGGCCTGATCCAAGGGAGCTACCAAAGCAGTTAATTGTGTAAATTTCCTCATCTGTTATCTCTTCTCATTAAAAAGTAATAAGCGGTGATCAGTAAAATAACCAGTAACCGCCGCTGCCGCTGCCATCTGCGGACTCATAAGATGAGTTCTGCCTAATGTGCCTTGCCGACCTTCAAAATTGCGATTTGAAGTGGAAGCACAACGCTGTCTTGGATCTAACTTATCCTCATTCATAGCCAAGCACATCGAACAACCAGGCTCTCTCCATTCAAAACCAGCATCAAGTAAAATCTCAGCCAGACCTTCTTTTTCTGCCTGAGCCTTCACTTGCCCAGAACCTGGAACCACTAATACTCTTTTAACATTAGCAGCCTTTTTTCTGCCGCGTGCAATCGCAGCAGCTGCGCGTAGATCTTCGATGCGACCATTTGTGCAAGAACCAATGAATACTACATCTACTGGAATCTCTCTTAGATCAATTCCACTGATTAAGCCCATGTACTGTAGGGCTCGCTCATAATGATGACGTTTCCCTTCATTTGTAATCCAATCTACTTTAGGAATAGTTTGCCCAATTGTTATCACCATTTCTGGAGAGGTTCCCCAAGTGATTTGCGGTCCAATGTCTGCAGCATCAAAATAATATTCAACGTCAAAATGAGCATGTTCGTCTGAATGCAGTGTCTGCCAATAAGACACTGCTTGATGCCAATCTTCTTTTTGAGGAGCCATTGGTTTTTGTTTTAAATAATCAAGGGTAACTGCATCAACGGCAATTAGTCCAGAACGCGCACCCATCTCAATAGCCATATTGCATAAAGTCATGCGAGATTCCATTGTTAAAGCACGCACTGCTTCACCACTAAATTCTATCGTATAACCTGTACCAACTGCACAGCCTAATTGTCCAATGATATAAAGTGCCATATCTTTAGCACTAATTCCATTAGCAAGTTGCCCTGTGATATTAATACGCATATTCTTTGCTTTCTTAGCCACCAAACATTGAGTGGCCAATACATGTTCGACTTCAGAGGTCCCGATACCATAAGCCAAAGCAGCAAAAGCTCCGTGTGTGGAAGTATGTGAGTCTCCACACACTACAGTCATGCCAGGTAAACTAGCACCTAGTTGCGGGCCCATTACATGTACAACACCTTGCCTTTCATCTGTGCGATAAGGAAAATAGTGGCTAATTTTAAAGGCTTTTACATTCTGATCCAATGCCTGCAGCTGTTGCGCTGCGAAAGGATCTTGTAATGATAAATGCCAATTTTTTGTAGGGATATTATGATCAGTAGTAGCTATGATACTATCAGGACGCCAAATTGTGCGTCCTGCCAATCGCAGTCCCTCGAAAGCCTGGGCTGATGTGACTTCGTGTATATAGTGTCGATCAATGTATAGCAGTGTCGATCCATCCACTTGCTCTTGCACCACATGACTGCGCCATAATTTATCATAAAGAGTCTGGGCATTATTTTGTTTGTCTGTCTCATTCATATCGGATAATCCCCAATGTTTCTTGCATTAAAACACTTATTTGATCTCATGTTAATACTAGATACACTAGATCTATCAAAAGGGCAGTAAAATCCCGCTATTTAAGGGGAGATATAAGGCGTAGTTAATAGAGTATTTTTAAACTTTGAGTATTGCTTTAGCACTTCTATAGGGGAATCCCGCCGCAGCCACCTGTAAGATATGAGGGGTTCTGGAAATTTTTCTTTTTGCCTATTAATTTGCTTTTAATTGCGCTTGGGTATTTCTTCTGTAACATTTGACTAGATATCCTTAAAACTAAGATATAGCCACCTTAGCTGAAATGTTTTGCATGTCTAACCTTATCTTGATCATTCATATACCCATATAATAAAACACAGAAATGGAAATCGAAAAAGTATTTATGTTTGAGTTAAAACCTAATAGAGAACATCTTTATAAATTCAAGCAATTTAGTAGATGCTCTAGATTTGTATTATATGTTTGCTATATAAATAGCAACAAATTATTTGCTAATGAGCTACTAACGTAAAGTAGCTATCTAAGTATGGTGAATCCTCTTAAGGAAACATCTCAGAAGAAATACTCGAGCAAAATTAAAGTGAAGAAGGTGAACCACCCTATCTAAGCTAAAAAACTATAGAGTAGCGTTTTACAAAACTCCAGATTTGTTTTTTTTATTGAAGAACCGTAGTATCTATTATTAAGAAATTAATTTAATTAATTAAACTATAATATATAAAATCTGCTATTTATATTTAGTAATGAAAGGAAAAATGTAGCCATGAAAAAATTTTCTATAAAATATTTTTACGCTGATACAAATATTCCTTTTTTTTCAAAACCTAAATTTTTAAATTGAAACTTCTATTCATAATTATAAAGATGATTTTTGCTATCCTTTTAATTTGCGATATTCATAATGATTTATCAAACGTTTAAATTAATCTTATATAAGTACAATCTATTCTTCTTGCAAGACACGCCGAGTACACTACAACACAAAATATAGCTGCGCCAATTTCTTTTTCCAGTAAGCGAATTTGCTAGGGTATGCCTGGTTTTGAGAAGTATAAAGATAAGCTATTACCTGAGAAATATTAAGATTTTGATTGCATATTTCTGATAAGTAGTGAAGCTTTTAAGGTCATGATTGTGGATATCTAAGCTGTTTTTGCTGTTGTTTTTTGATTTTATTATAATCAATCGATCATTACTCGTAATCGATATCTTTGAATTCATACACAAGCAAGTGCTCGCTTTCAATCCCTTATACCTATGAAAAAAATCAGCGATATAACTGGCAAAAATTACACACGCAGATCGCTACCCTAATAAACGGTGAATCACATATCCCCTATGGGGAGGAGCACGATTCTTAATATTATCATTTTCTACAAGATAAAACCTATGGCATACAGGATTTCAAAAATGGCCATCCAAAATGGGCAATACTATTTGACACCCGACAATTTAATGCCTTATTACATGATGATGTGTATTTAACTGCTTATCAACATTACACACTCGCTTCTCACGGCATGCTTTTATAATTAAGCCCTGGTGGCTAAGATCATCATTATATTGTATGGGATAGCATAGAAAAACAAATCGTCAATGATGGTTCCCATTTTCCGCTTTCTCGCAGTACCGTGCAATGGTATGATGTCGACAGCGTATAGATCAGCCCTGCTTGGGAACGATCTATGCTAAGTCAAGCAGGACCCAATCAAGTGTGGCTGATTAAAAGAGGCCAATCCCTTGCCCAAGCAAAATGTGTTTTTCAAGCAGATCTAAGTAATGTACGGCAATAGATATCTTAGATTGTGTGTGCCAGAATTTTCATCCAAGACGATTTAAGGCTGATCTCTTTATCTATCCCCAGAGGAGCTAAGCCATGCGGTTATATATGGCCATCTATTGATTTACTTTCAATCAACTTGGCAACAGACAAAACGAACATTAGACAAAACGAACATTTCTTGCCGGCAGTGTTGCTGCTTTTAGGCATCGACAAAATGCTTTACACTGGAAGGAAGTTTTAACTTTATTTATACCCCTAAAAGAATAAAGTGTACAAGCAATGGAAACCAGTCGCAATTGTATCTTGCACAATAGTTCCTTATTTTCGGTGCGGTACTAATGAGCAGGCACTAACTGTCGTTTATTGCTATGGTGCTTTTGCTGAAAACCAATTACCACATAATTTACCGATCATAGGCAAATTATAGTTCGAGAAAGGCTTTTCTTTTATGATTGCGAACATCAGAGGAGGTGCAGAGTTTGGTCCTCAATGGCATCAAGCTGCTTTACGAGGAAAAAATATAAAAGTGTGGAAGGAATCTCGCGGCAGTGGTGCAACAATTATGGCAACAAGGGTTAAATAGTTCTCAGAACATTGCCTTACAGGGAATCAGTCATGGCAGATTCATGGTGGTCAATGCCATGCTACACCTATCCTTTAAAAGCAGTACCTGTGAATCTCCTTTAATTGATATGATCTGTACCAGCAAAGCCGAAATGCTACTTTATGGCAAGATGAATATGGTGATCGCAACAGTCCACTCATTCAAGAAAGTTTACGTCGTTTAAATGTCAGCAAACAAATTAAGAAGAAAGGATATTATCCACAATTTCTGATTACGCTAACTTTGAAAAGACCATCGCGTTGATCCTTTGCATGGTTTGCAAATGTATCGTGCCTTGCAACAGACAGAGCGATCTAGCCGTCTGATTGCTTATTACCACAGATGGTCATGAAAAAAATTCTTCACAAACAGATTATATTGATGTTTTAACGGATCAATGTTTTTTTATATAATTCTTTATTAAGCGATGTTAAACTTGCTTCGATCCTAGTACTATCAAGCTATACTGAAAGAGCTTACTTTGCCTGTGCCATGAGTGTTTATTAAGGGGCGTGCTATTCCTTCTTTCTCTAATGGGCAAAAACTGTGCAAAGAGGCGTATTTTAGCCGTGAAGAGCCTTCCTGCTGGGCCTAGGCGCCGATGTTAATCCTATTAAATCAGCTCGGGCAGTGGGAAATGTAATTGGTAAATATCACTCATTATGGTGAAGGAGCGGCTTAGACGCGATGCTGACATGTGTTATACTGGCACGGCTTAATCCCTTTGCAGAGCCATTATTAACAGAACTAGAATAAAATACTGTCAACTTTTCGGTTAGTTATGATGAACGCAATCTATAACCAGTTGAATTACCTCCACGATCGCCAACTTACTATTTAACGGTGCTTCACGAATTTCTGTAGGTTTGGAACATAAATTTTTTCTCATAATCTTAATGAAATAGCAGATACTTTAATTAATTGCGTTTATCAAAACACCTCATTTATCTATAAGATTTATTGCACTATATTAAAGGGCCAGATTTTGCTAGTGGAGGTCATCTTGTTAACAGCCAAGATAAATTACTACAGCTATATGAAAATGGTAAAGGCGGTTTACAGGTTGCGCTCGCTACAGCATCGAACACCTAGCACAAAGAAATTAAGGTAGATAAAAATTAAGGCGCGCGAAAAGAGAACCTGCTGATCTGGCTTATTTAAATCAAGATATTGTGGATGAAGCAACCAACAGTCATATTTCCTATAAAGGATGGATTCATCGTATATATGTGGTGCTTATCAGTTGATAAAACTAGTTTTCCTTTAAAAAAGGAGATCATCTGCTTGATGTATTGGAAATCCGCAGTATTGCACCGGTTATCTTAATTTGATGATCATAGTCATTCCTACACCGATTGAACTGCCTGCCAATCATTGAATCATCAATATGCTTGCAGGACAAAATAAAGAAAAAAAATTTTATTAGCAAGTTTGGCAGGTTGCTTTTATCTGTCGCATTAGAGACTTATTTGTTCATTCTAAAAATGGTAAAAAAGTCCTTACTGCTCCCGCTAATACGATAGCACTTCCCCCCAATAATTATTCCAGAAAATAACGCCCCGCTTACTTTGTTAACAATGAGTGATGAACCGTGCTTACTTGCTTTTCCCTGAGATGAAATAAAAATGCTTACCAAAGATAAAGGACTATAGGTAATGCTGCTTTCCCGTATATCAACTAGCATGTTTACTTATCACTGCAAAGCTATTTAGTTATATTTGCGTGAAGAAATAGTCGCATACGTCAAGAACGTTATGCTATTGCTGATGTTTTTGCTAGCTTGGCTAAAAAAGTAAGCTTTATTCAGTCTAAAAACCATATTGTTAATCTAACTTAAATGACTTTTTTGTATCACCATTAATAGTTATCATGAAAACTCTTTCTATGATATAGTGACCCCCAAAATGGTTTATTTTCTATTTTGTTATGAGTCTCTCCCATAAAGTAGCTGTCCTACTTAGCGCTGCTGCCCTTACTATTTGTCCCATTCATCTTGTGATCGGAGCTAATGAGTTTTCGGTACAAAATGCCAACTTATCTAATATCACAGATCCAATTAAAGAGATTAGTCAGCAATACAAACAGGAAACAGATCACTTAGAACAAAGCGCTGATGATGTGCTAATGGCTGCAATGGGACTTTTAGGTGTTAATTACAAATGGGGAGGAATCAGCCCGCAAGGGGGAATGGATTGCAGTGGTTTTATTTATTATATCTTCAAAACCAGCCGTAATATTGATTTACCTCGTACAGCAGCAAAAATGGCAAAACAAGGCATCCCTGTGAGCAGAGACGAACTGCGACCTGGAGATCTTGTTTTTTTTGATACCCATGGTAACGGTGAAGTATCACATGTAGGCGTATATATTGGGGATGGTAAATTTATTCACTCCCCACGTACTGGAAAGAGTGTAGAAATCCGTCCTTTTAATAATATTTACTGGTCAAGTCATTATTTATGGGCAAGACGCATCCCGTGATGTCTCAATCTAAAATAATATACAAACACCGTCGATACTGGGTTGATCGTGAAGGAAAGCCCATCGGTTGTAAAGAAAAAAACAAAGTAATGCAGGAAAACTTAGAAGAGTTTCTGCAAATCGCTCAGGATCTATTGGAAGATGCTATTTTGATGGGTTATCAAGAGCATCAAGTCAAAGAAACTCTAGTCCAACTAATCGAGTCTTTAAATCATGGCTATTATGAACCATAATTCTTCTGTTGTACTTAGCGCTTTAATTATTGCCAAAAACGAGGCAAAGCATATTGAAGCTTGTCTGCAGAGTGTAGCTTTTTGTGACGAGATCATCGTAATCGATGACGAGAGTAGTGATGATACTGCCCAATTGGCCCGCGCTAGAGCCACAGTGTATACACGTCCCATGCAAGATAACTATGCAGAGCAACAAAATTTTGCTATTGGCAAGGCCCATGGACAGTGGTTGCTTTTCATCGATTGCGATGAGCGTATTACTCCAGAATTGCAAAAAGAAATCATACAAGTGGTGGCAGGGGATAAAATAGCCTATCGAATAAAACGCATTAACTACTTTTTTGCTCGACCAATGCGCTATGGGGTAATGAAACCAGATTACACCACACGCTTATTGCCTAAAGAAGGCGCTTATGTGCAAGGGCAAGTTCATCAACGTATTTATCATCCTTATACTGAGCGAAAATTACATCATCCCATGCAACATTACAGCTATGATAATTGGGATGAGTACTATCAAAAATTTGAACGCTATACCAGACTATCAGCAAGCCGATATCTGATAGAAGGAAAATCAAGTGCCTTTATCTTACAGTTAATACTCAAGCCTTGTTGGGCTTTTATTAAAACCTATGTGATTGATCTAGGCTTTATGGAAGGTAAATTAGGCTGGGCTTTGGCAGTGAATCATGCATTTTACACTTACGTTAAATATTTACGATTTTATTATCTTAAGCACCCACTACCTAATGAAGATCATTGAGTAATCAAGGCATATTATGTACAATACGCGCTTTGTTGAAAAAACAGTCAATCATGAACTTCGAAAAAGCGCGTTACAATATGGTGGAGCAGCAAATACGTCCTTACGATGTGCTCGATCTTGTATTGCTTAGCGTTTTAAGCGAGATTCCTAGAGAAAATTTTGTTTTGCCAGAAGAAAAGAAGCTGGCTTATGCAGAGCTTCCCTTACATCTGTTAAATGGGGGAACGATGCTAAAGCCCGCTTTAGCTGCCAGATTAATCCAGACACTTCAGCTAGATCCTGAAAGTAAGGTCCTTGAAATTGGAACTGGCTCAGGCTATGTCACTGCTATTTTAGCTAAATTATCTAGTTTTGTTGTCAGCGTTGATCAAGATCCGCAACAGCTAACATTTGCAAAAGATGCTTTAGCAGATCTTTATATTGACAATATCGAGTTAATTAAAACAGACGGTCTTAACTATGGACTGCACATCCAAGATAAGCAATATGATGCAATCTATATTGGCGGTGCGGTGCACCGTGTGCCAGAAGTACTATTATCTGCTTTAAAAGAAAACGGTCGCTTAGTAGCAATTGTGGCCAGCCATTTTCCTATGCAGGCTATACGTTTTGAGCGCGATAGTGCTGATCTTAAATCCACTGTTCTATTTGAGACAGATGCACCATATCTAATAGAAAATACTATACAAGACACTGATTTATTTAATTTCTAGTCCGTTTTGCTCAATATAGATTTTCTGGGCACGTTTTAGATGACATAAAATGGCATAAGCAGTGGTATTGGTTTGATTTGCCACTTCATTAACACAAACATGTTCCCCCCATAACTCCACTTTACTACCAACCCCTTGATCGCATTTAGTTAATTCAACCGATAGCATATCCATTGAAACGCGCCCTACCAAACGACTCAAATGCCCATCAATCATAACAGGCATACCTGGATTAGAAGACCAAGGGTAGCCATCAGCATAGCCGCATGCCACAAGTCCCACACGCATATCTCTGGGTGCAGTGAAAACCGCTCCATAACCGATTGTTTCTCCTTGGCGCAAATGTTTCACTGAAAATACCTGGGAATAAAGACTCATCACTGGTTTTAACTGCACATTTTGATGTACTGTAGAAGATGGATGAATGCCATACATCGCCAAACCAACTCGAGCAATATCATCTTTATATCGCGGATGATAAAGTAAAGCAGAGGAATTACAGGCACTTTTCACAGGAAATAAGCCAACTGTCTCAGCGCAAAAATGTTGCCATTGTTGATCATTTAGGATATGAGATGGATCATCTGCACATGCAAAATGGGTCATCGCAACCATAAAAGCTACTGCTTTATTTTCTTTAGCAGCCTGCACAATCTGCTTAAAAGCGATTGTGTCTAAACCAGCACGGCGCATGCCAGTATCTAATTTAATCCAAATAGTGGTAGGTTTTTGCCAAGAATATTCTGTAAACCAGTGCCACTGTGCTTCGTTTTGAATCACAGGAATAAGTTGCCACTGTTCTACTGTGGCATAGTCCTGAGCAAAAAACACGCCTTCCAACAGCAAGATTTTGTTTTTTATGCCAGCAATACGTAATTCTATGGCTTCTTCAAGGAACGCCACAGCAAAGCCATCAACTTCTTTGGCCAAAGCTTGCGCACAAAAAGCAGCACCATGCCCATATGCATCTGCTTTCACCACAGCGAAGACGTCCTTACCATGACGCTGTTTGAGATAACGATAATTATCAAGTAAATGACGTACATGAATACGTGCTTGCAAGGGTCTCATCTTGAGGTAACTGCTTTCTCCCTGCTAATTAAGAGATTTTGTTTCAGCAATTCGCTCAATACTGACTAAATCCTCCCCCTTATCAAGATTAATCAGTTTCACACCTTGTGCAGCCCGATCTGTTCTTCTAATCTGCGCCACCTGTGTACGAATTAATACTCCTCCAGAGGTAATCAACATCACATCATCCATCTCTTGTACACGAGCAGCAGCCACTAGTTGACCATTACGGATACCAGTATCAATAGCAATCACTCCCTGTGAACCGCGGTGACTTTTCCGATAATTTTCTATCTTAGTGCGTTTGCCATAACCATGTTTGGTGACAGCAAGAATCATACCTTCTTTATCATTTGCTCGACTGACTAACAAACTCACCACTTTCCCCCCTTCTGGCAAACGCATACCACGCACACCAGTTGCACTGCGTCCCATCGGACGCACATTAGCTTCTGCAAATCGTACTGCCTTACCTTGGTCACTAAACAGCATGATTTCATCATCGCCTCCTGTTTTCACAGCACCAATCAAACGATCTGATTCTCGCAAATTAACCGCAATAATCCCATTAGCTTTCGGTTTAGAAAAATTCATCAGTGGCGTTTTTTTAACGACTCCCAAAGCGGTACACATAAATACATATTCACTGTCAGCAAATTTATTAATTGGCAAAATCGCGCTGATTGTCTCTCCTTCAGATAGCTTCAATACATTGTTCACAGGCCGACCACGACTAGTGCGGTTGCCCATGGGTAACTTATATACTTTAATCCAATAACACTTGCCCAAAGTAGTAAAGCAAAGCAAATAATCGTGACTATTAGCAGCAAATAGGGTTTTGATAAAATCTTCTTCTTTAGTAGTAGCAGCCAGTCGACCACGGCCGCCTCGACGCTGTACCTGATAGTGTTGTACTGGCTGAGCTTTAATATAGCCTTGATGAGACAAGGTCACTACCATCTCTTGTGATGGAATCAAATCTTCATCATCAATACTACCCCCGATCGAGTAAATCTCTGTTCTTCGTGAATCAGCAAATTGGTTGCGTATCTCCTTTAATTCTTCACGAATAATCTCTGTAATGCGCCCATGCTTTTCTAAGACATTCAATAGATCAGTAATCAGGGCACACACTTCTTCATATTCTTTAATGATTTTATTTTGCTCTAAACCAGTTAAGCGTTGCAAACGCATATCTAAGATGGCTTGAGCTTGTATCTCACTTAAATGATAGCCATCTTTCTGCAGCGGCAAAGGCTCCCCTTCTTCTAAATTAGGAGCTACCGCACCGGCCAACATCTGTTTTACAAACTCAGAATGCCAAGGACGAGCTAACAAATTAGCTTTGGCTTCAGGTGGTGTTGGACTCGCTTTAATCAAGGTAATCATTTCATCAACATTGGCTAATGCCACTGCCAATCCTTCTAAAATATGCCCCCTGGCTTTGGCTTTTTTCAAATCATACAGTGTGCGGCGATAGATAATTTCACGACGATGTTTTAAAAACTCACTAATAAAATCCTTGAGATTAAGCTGTTTGGGATAACCATCAACCAAGGCAATCATATTCATGCCAAAACTATCTTGCAATGGAGTTAACTTATACAGCTGATTAATGATCACCTCAGCATTCTCATAGCGCTTTAATTCAATGACTACGCGGATACCTGATTTATCTGATTCATCACGCAGATCAGCAATACCTTCTAAGCTTTTTTCTCGTACTAAAATACCAATTTTCTCCACAAGCTTGGCTTTATTCACCTGATAAGGTAACTCATCGATAATAATAGCTTCTCTCTCTATGCCACGATGTTTCAATGTCTCTGTGTGTACTTTACCACGCATCACCACACGACCCCGGCCTGTTAAGTAACCTGCTCTGACCTCTTCCAAGCCATAGATAATCCCACCTGTTGGAAAATCTGGCGCCAATACAAATTCCATTAAATCTTGCGCAGATAAATCTCCGTTATCTAATAAAGCCAAAGAAGCATCAATAACTTCTCCTAAATTATGCGGGGGAATATTGGTTGCCATACCAACAGCAATTCCTGAAGAGCCATTGATTAAGAGGGTCGGCACTTTAGAAGGCAACACTACTGGCTCCTGCTCATTATTGTCATAATTAGGTGCAAAATCAACGGTTTGTTTATCTAAATCAGATAAAATTTCGGCAGTAATTTTTTGCAAGCGAATTTCAGTGTAACGCATTGCAGCAGCGTTATCTCCATCAATTGAACCAAAATTACCCTGGCCATTGATCAATGGATATCGCATAGAAAAATCTTGCGCCAAACGCACGATGGTGTCGTAAACAGCACTTTCTCCATGGGGATGGTATTTACCAATGACATCTCCCACCACCCGGGCCGATTTCTTAAAAGGCTTATTCCAATCGTTATGAAGCTCATACATAGCATATAAAACACGGCGATGTACTGGTTTCATCCCATCTCGCGCATCAGGCAAGGCGCGGCTTACCACGACGCTCATCGCATAATCAAGGTAAGACTGCTTCATCTCCTCTTCAAGACTAACTGTAATAGTTTCCTTAGCAATAAAATTTTCAGACATTTCTATTGGATTCTAACAAAAAACAATTAGGCTATTTTAGCATACTGGCTAAGCTCTCTTTATCTAAAGTTTATTTATTTGACAAACAATCTTAATATACCTCTTGTGAAAAAAACTATTCTGTTCTATGATTACTGATTGTCAGCGCTTTAAAGATAACGCTTTTAAAGCAGATAAAGTAGTTTGATCAGAATTTTGAAGATTTGGTTAAGGCAAATTTATGTATGTTGGATTATTTCGTTCGCCAATATCAGCAAATCACCCCACATTATTTTTTGAAACAGTACGCAATATCGCTGACTCTTTGTGCAATATTTGCTTATTTGCTTTCTAACTCTCTATCGATCGCCATAAGTCATCCTAAGTTATTGATTTTCATATGTGTTTGGTTTTCTCTTAACACCATTCTTTCTCCTTTTGCGCGCTACTGCCTTGATTCCTCGATCGATTATGTCATCACCGGTAATGCTTTTAATATCTCTTTCACCTTAATAAGTCTTTTGTTAAAAGGACTATACCTTGCCATCTGTTGGTCTTTTGCCATTATATTGGCTCCTATTGGAATTATGATCTATCTGCAAATCAAACTAAAAAAGATTGATCGCCAATATTATTATTAAGCATCACACTTTAGTTATGACTAGAGCATCTGCCGTAAAATTTTAATGTACCAATTGTGAAAAACTCTGTGTATAACTTTGAAAATAAAATGAAACCCAGGTAATTTAAGAACAGTTTAGTCAGCTTTAAGCTCTTCTTTAAGCTATTTTCTTATAAATTAACTGATTAAAATATATTCTCTCCGTTTTTGTATTAGGCTTAAAAAATATCTTTATATCTATCATTCTTAGTTTGTTAATAAGTTATAAGTTTAATTAGTTCAATGGATAACTAATGAAGAAACCGCTGTTAAGCCTTTGGATTTTTTGTCAAGTAATCGATAACTTTGGTGATATTGGCGTTGCTTACCGATTAGCTCGTCAATTAAATGCAAGTGGCATTTATCACATCAGCCTGTGGGTAAACAAATTATCTAGTTTAAAACGCTTAGAAAACAGAATTAAAAATTGCGATATACCCCAACAAGTTGAGGGGATCGATGTACTACCCTGGCAAAACAAATTCTTGCAAAAAAAAGTGAATGACAAGCCCCCTCAAGTGATAATTGAAGCGTTCGCCTGCTTCTCAGAACATAAATTAGAGATCTGTTTTAATCACCCTCCTTTACATATTGTGCTTGAATATCTTAGTTTGGAAACCTGGACTCTTTCCTACCATTTGCAACCTTCCTTGGGGTATCATCGTAAATTTTTTTATTTTCTTGGTGTACTGCCAGAGAGTGGAGGGCTACTGGTAGAAAAAGACTATCAAACAAAAGAAAAAGCATTTAAAAAACGATTTACTTCCTCCTCCGTGCAAAAACGTGTTTTTCTATTCGCTTACCCCTCTTTTGATTGGGAGAAATGGTTGTCATCGTGGGACCAGCTACATATAAGCTATCAATTACACATAGTAAGGGATCAAATAAGCCAAAACCTACCCAAGCAAAGATTAGCAGCAAACAATATTAAGCTACTTGATTTTACCAATCAAATCATATTCGATGAGCACCTATGGCAAGCAGACATAGCTATTGTACGAGGAGAAGATAGCTTTGTGCGCGCTCAATTAGCAGGACTACCTTTTTTTTGGCACAGCTATCCTCAAAAAAACTACATCCACTTAGCAAAAATAGAAGCTTTCTGCCAGATAACAAAGCCCTATTATCGCGAGGATATTTATCAAGCCTGGCACACTCTTATGATGGAGTTAAATGGCAAGAGCATTTTAACTCATGCGCAAAGAATAGAGTATTTTCACTTATTATGGCAAAATATTGAGCACTGGCGCAATGGAACACAGCTGTGGAGCAATTTTCTGCTTTCTCAATCAAGTGCTTGTGAAAGATTTAGCCACTTTATCAAAAAACAGCTAAAATAGTGCTGTTAATTAATTATTTGTTTCGCCACGGCATTGTCCAAAGTGGCGATTTGTTTTACAGAGGACCACTATGAAAACAGCTCAAGAGTTGCGAGTAGGCAATGTGTTTATAGCAGGAAAAGATGCCATGGTTATTCAAAAAACAGAATACAATAAATCTGGTCGCAGTGCCGCCGTCGTCAAAATGAAATTAAAAAATTTATTAAATGGCAATATCTCAGAAGCAGTGTATCGCGCTGACGACAAATTAGAGGATATCGTACTAGAAAAAAAACAATGTACTTATTCTTATTTTGCAGATCCAATGTATGTTTTCATGGATGAAGAATTTAATCCATATGAAATTGAAGCTGATAATTTGGGCGATGCCGTCTACTATATTATCGATGGAATGCCTGATATATGTGAAGTGACTTTTTATCAAGGGAATGCCATTTCCGTAGAACTTCCTACGATTATTGTACGTCAAATAGAGTATACTGAGCCTGCTGTCAAAGGCGATACCTCGGGTAAAGTAATGAAACCAGCACGCATTGAGGGAGGATTTGAATTGAGTGTTCCTGCCTTCATTAATAATGGCGATAAAATTGAAATCGATACCCGTACCAATGAGTTTAGAAAACGAGCTTCGTAAGCTTATATTTATTTTAAAAAAGTAGGATACATTGTTTACTGGTGTGAATCTTGATAAGTTATTTATTAATTTCACATTCTTAGCGGAAAGGCGCTTATGAGTAGCATAGCTGATATTTGGGCAAGAGAAATTCTTGATTCTCGCGGTAACCCCACCGTGGAATGCGATATTCTTCTAGAAAGCGGCGCTTTCGGTAGAGCATCAGTGCCGTCAGGCGCTTCTACAGGCAGTAAAGAAGCGATGGAACTGCGTGATGGCGATAAAAAGCGTTTTAATGGTAAAGGAACAATGAAGGCCGTATCATATATCAACAAAGAAATTGCTGATCAAATTATCGGTTTAGATGCGGAAAACCAAATGGAGCTTGATAATATATTAATTCGTTTAGACGGTACTCACAATAAGTCCCGTCTTGGCGCAAATGCCATTTTGTCTGTTTCCTTGGCAGTTGCCAGAGCAATGGCAGATGAAGTAGGTCTGCCTTTATATCGTTATATTGGTGGTACTGGTCCATTTTCCTTGCCGGTGCCTATGATGAATGTTATCAACGGTGGTGCACACGCTAACAATGGGCTTGATATTCAAGAATTCATGCTAGTACCAACAGGATTTACCTCTTTTAAAGAAGCTTTACGTGCAGGCTGCGAAATTTTTCACACTTTGAAAACAATCCTCGATCAAAAAAGTTGCTCCACAGCTGTGGGAGATGAAGGTGGTTTTGCACCTCAATTGGCCAATCATAAGTTGGCTCTAGAATTAATGCTAGAGGCCACAGAACAAGCGGGTTATCATGCAGGAAAAGAAATTTTCTTTGCCATGGACTGTGCTGCTTCTGAGTTTTATCAAAACGGTGTTTACAATTTTGCTAGCGAGCAGCATTCCTTTGACGCCGCTCAGCTGACTGACTATTTGACAAATCTACTAGAACAATTTCCAATTATTTCTATCGAAGATGGTATGGCAGAGAATGATCACCAAGGTTGGCAATTATTGACTCAACGATTGGGTCAACGGGTACAACTTGTGGGAGATGATATTTTTGTTACTAATCCCAGCATATTAAGTGCCGGTATTGAAGCTGGTCTTGCCAATGCTGTACTAGTGAAAGTTAATCAAATAGGCACCCTAAGTGAAACATTGCAGACTGTTGAGATTGCCAAAAGAAATCACTACAGCAGCATTATGAGTCACCGCTCAGGTGAAACCGAAGACAATATCATTGCTGACTTAGCGGTGGCTACCAACTGTATGCAAATTAAAACAGGCTCTCTCTCGCGTTCTGACAGGCTGGCAAAATACAATCAATTATTGCGTATTGAAGAAGAGTTGGGCCGCTGCGCCTATTATCCTGGTAACAGAGCCTTTGTGCAATTAGCCCATCAGCAAGGGAATTAACATTGAGTCGAGATGAATCACCGTGAAATTCATTGCATTATTTCTGGTTATAATTATTTTTGTCCTACAGTATCACATCTGGTTTGATCAAGATGGGTTAAAGGAATTTCGCTTAACGGAGCAACGGCTAACCCAGATGGAAAATTTAAGTCGTCATTTACAAATACGCAATAACGCCTTACGCGCTGAGATAGATGATTTGCGTCATGGACAAGAAGTTATCATAGAAACTTCTCGACGGCAGCTAGGTTTCATTCATAAAGGTGAAGTATATTATCAAATAGTTCCTTAATCCCTTGCTGGCTATTTCATGCAGATTTGCCCCATCTTATTTTCTTACTGTACAATAATCATATAAAAAATATTTTAATTTAAAGGAGTACAATGATATGCCGTTTGAACTACCTCCCCTGCCTTATGCTAAAAACGCCTTGGAACCTCATATTTCCGAGGAAACTATTAACTACCATTATGGTAAACATCATCAGACTTATGTCAACAATCTTAATAAGCAATTGGCAGATAATAAAGAATTTAGCGCTGATGATTCCTTAGAGACTATCATTAGTAAAGCCACTGGCGGCTTATTTAACAATGCAGCCCAAGTGTGGAATCATACTTTCTACTGGAATTGTTTATCACCAAATAGTAAGAACAAACCAGAAGGGGATTTACTCTGCGCTATTAATAAGGCTTTTAATTCATACGATAATTTTGTGAAAGAATTTACCGATAAGGCAACCGCAAATTTCGGCTCTGGTTGGACTTGGTTAGTTAAAAATAAGAATCAAGAACTTGAAATTATCAATACCAGCAATGCCGATACTCCAGTAAGACAACCCAATTTAACATCGCTATTAACCGTTGATGTGTGGGAACACGCTTATTACATTGACTATCGTAATGCGCGTCCAGATTACCTCAAACATTTCTGGGAATTAGTCAATTGGTCCTTTGTGGCTAGAAATTATTCTTAGAAATAGCCGCTAATTTTTTATTTTAAACATTAAAGCGCAGAGCAAGCTTGATTTAGCCAGGTCTTGGCCCGTGTACTTAGCTGCGAAGATAGTGCCCTTTCTACCCAAGCATGATAAGTATTAATCCAGTTTTTTTCTCGATCATCCAGCAAATAAGTATCCAGTAAACGCTGATCAAAAGGACATAGCGTTAATGCCTCAAACTGTAGAAACTGTTGGTCTTCAAGCAAAGTAGATGCTTTTTGATGAGGTACTGAAGCCACCAAGTTCTCTAAGCGCACCCCCCATTGATTGCATCGATAAAGACCCGGCTCAATTGAAGTCACCATTCCCGGCCAAACTTCTGTAGCAGATAAATTTGCCGCACGGTAGGAAAGTATCTGAGGCCCCTCATGGACATTTAAAAAATATCCTACCCCATGCCCTGTGCCATGATTATAATCCAAGTGCTCTTGCCATAGTGGGGCTCTCGCCATAATATCTAGTAACGGCATAGAAATTCCCTGTGGATACACTAAGCTAGCCATATTAATGTGGGCTTTCATAACTAAAGTATAGTCACGTCGTTGCATCTTTGTTACCTGATTAATCGCAACCACACGAGTAATGTCGGTGGTTCCGTTTTGATATTGTGCACCTGAATCAATTAGTAATAGGCCATCACCTTCTATCCAAGCATAGGATTGAGAAGTGGCAACATAATGCGCCATGGCGCTATTGGTATTAAACCCTGCAATAGTAGGGAAGCTTAAAGAAACAAAATGACGCTGTTTGGCACGCCAATTAGCTAGTTCTTCAGCGATATCTAACTCTGAAATGCGTTTTTGGGCTATAACCATCTCATCCAACCAAGCAAAAAACTCGCATAAAGCAATCCCATCCTGACGCATGGCTTCACGAATATGGTCCAACTCCTGTTTATCCTTACGTGATTTAAATAAAGTGCTGGGAGAAATTGCATTCACCACTTGTGTTTGTGCTGATAGTTGTCTGATAGTGGCATAGGCAACCTTATTGGCCTGCAGCAGCAAGCGTTTGATTGAACGATTAGCTAAAAATTGGCTAATATATTCATAAGGTTGTAGTGAAAAACCTTGTTCTGTCAAATAATCGTGTAGTGATACATCAAGCTTGGCATGATCAACAAATAAAAATGCCTGATGTTCCTCAATCAAAATATGCGCTAAAAATACTGGATTAAACTGCACATCACTGCCTCGTAAATTGGTCAACCAGGCAATATCATCTAGGCTGGACAGTAAATGTGCGTCATTTTTTTGTTGCCGCATTTTTTCCCTTATATATGATAACTTCTCACGAGCACTCAGTGATACCATCTGTGGATTATGGCGATAAATAGAAAATTTCGGTAAGACAGGACGATCAGGCCACACAGCATCAATAAGTTGTGCATTAAAATAAAGTGTAATTTGCTTTTCTTTCAGTAGTTGTTGCAAAGCAAGATATTCCGCATATGAAATTACCGCAGGATCAACAGCAATGGTTTGTTTGAGTTCTAAAACACCGATCAACCATTGCCAAGGCCCAATCTGCATTCTTACTTCAGGGGCTAACTTAACTAAAGTACCGCGCAACTGTTGCTCAGCTTGCTCCCAATAGCGGCCGTCTGTCCATAATAGTGCGTCTTTCACTGTCACCACCAAAGTACCTGCTGAGCCAGTAAATCCTGAAAAATAAGCGCGTGTTTGCCAATGTTCCGTGAGATATTCTGACATATGTGGATCAGCAGTGGGCATAACCCAAGCAGCAAGGCCATTGTCAACAAGTGTTTTTTGTAATCGCAAAATACGTGCATTAATTTGTTCTTCTGCCATAATAACTCCCTATTTTGTCGACTAAAGGTAATTTCGGTATGATGATTATGACCTACTTGCTAAAAAATAGTTTGTGAAATCTTTTGCCCGTTTTTTATATTACCATTTTATCTGGCTTGCTTTGCTACTTATACTTTTTCAGCTAAGCGGATCACTATATGCGGCGTCTTGGCAGTACAGTGTACCGTATTTGATCGTATTTCATCTATTGCTCATGATCCATAGCTTTAAGCATCGCTCAACTGAAAAAAAATTTGGCTAAGCCTGTAAATTGGCTGATTGTTTCTCTGCCATTCTTTCTCTACTGCTGTGCGCCATCATGCCAATCATTGCTTTGGGTTTAATCAAATTATTGCAGCTTCCTCTGATCGGAAAATGGTTATTACCAATCACTAGCGTAAGCTACCTATTTCCTTTTTATAGTTACCTTAGCCGTGCTAATTTACTACTTACCCTCTTATGGTGCTGCCTGAGTGTGTTTATTGCTTGCTACAATGCTTCTTGGGCCTTGCCATTACTTAATACTTTTTTTGCTCAGTTCAACAGCTTAAATATAAGATGAAAATTAATTTGCCGATTATTATGTTTAGTCAACGACTAACTCCTAAAGGTTTTAATGCCATTACCATTTATCCTTTTATTATCTGTCGCGATAAAAAAACCGCTACAGAAAAATTAATCAATCATGAAAAAATTCATATTCAACAACAAAAAGAGTTAGGGTTGATTGGATTTTATTTACTTTATTTATTACATTACACCTTTAATCTTTTTCGCTATAAAAACTCCTTTTTGGCCTACCGTCATATCGTATTTGAGCAAGAGGCTTACCAAAATGAAAACAATCTAGCCTACTTAAAAAAAAGAAAAACATGGTCTTTTTTAAGCTATTTTCGTTAACCTATAATTTATAAAGCTAACCTTATTTAGTTGCCAAAGTCGCTTACTCTTGATTCATATGATGACACAATCTTCTGCCAGTATAGATATAACAAAATAGACAGACTTGATACAATAACGGTCACCAACTCACCTGCCCAATCCAAAACAAGCTGGTTTATAATCAACAAAAAATCTTTCTGATCAAGCTTTAAAGGTGAGGCAGATAGGCACCTGTATGTTGCTGAGAAGATGAGGACTCAGCTCTATCTGCTAATAACGCCTGTAGCAATGCCATTGTCTGTGCATCAGGTCGACCGCTAATGTCACTTGGTCTAAAATGCAGCTGAAATGCGCGTAGCGAAGCCTTTGTGATCATATCCAATTCCCCATTTTGTGATATACCAGTATAGCCAAATGCAAAAAGCAATCCTTGTAAAGTGCGTACATCAACCAAATCTTTTGGTGAGCGGTCTCCTAAAAAATAAGCTACTTTTTTTGGATCAGGCCACACACCAAAGCCATGTTCTGCCAGTTCTTGCCAAGGAAAAAGAGGACCTGGATCAATTTTTCGACTTGGTGCGATGTCACTATGTCCAATGATATTCTCTGGTAAGATCTGATAACGCTTCACTAACTTATCAAGAATAGCAAGCACTGCTTTGATTTGCATTTGATCAAAGGGTTGACAACGGCCAATGATACTAATATCCCCTTCTCTTTTCTCTTCTTGACAACCTTCATTGACAATTTCAATACCAATTGAAGAATCGTTAAGATTCGTTCTTCCGCGCCAATTACTAAGACCAGCATGCCAGGCTCGTTTATAATCTCGAACCAGTCGATATACGATAGGCTTATGCCCATCATGAGATGTGCCTACCAAATAATGTGCGCTAACCTTGCCTTGGCTTAAGATGCGTAAAGAGGCATCTTCTGTTTCATCAGTATAGTGCAAAATAATATATTTAATTCTCTCATCTTGGCTCTTAGCAACATGGTGAGAATCTAAAGTGTAAGGAAGATGACTGGCACAAGCACTAAGAATCCAACTACAACTCACCAATATGACTACTCTAATTATATGTGTTTTCATTTTTATCTCATATCTAATTTTATTTCATTAATAAAACTACCGCCTGAGCCTCAATCGCCCTGCCTTGCCCAAGATAGCCTAACTCTTCATTAGTCTTAGCTTTGATACTAACTTGTTCTGATTTTAGCCATAACAAATCAGCAATATGTAAGCACATCTTGTGTGTATAGGGAGATAACTTAGGTTTTTGTGCGATTATGGTCGCATCAATATTCACTATCTGCCAACCTAAAGCATATACTTTTTTACACGATATCTGCAACATCTCTGCACTATTTGCATTTTTCCAATATGGCTCTGTATCTGGAAAAAAACGACCAATATCACCCAAAGCAAGAGCGCCGATTATAGCATCAATAATCGCGTGCAGCAAAACATCAGCATCGGAATGACCTGATAAACCTTGCGAATGGGGAATTTGCACTCCTCCTAGTAAAAGAGGTCTGCCTTCTACAAAGCGGTGGACATCATATCCTTGCCCAATCCGATACATCGTTTTTTCCTCCTTCCCATTTTCTAGTAGCCATCTTGCATAGCATAAATCTCTCTGAGTAGTGATTTTTAAATTACGATGATCAGAAGGCACAATAAAAGGCATCTCTTCTCCTGCTAATTCTAGTAAGTTAGCTTCATCAGTCAGCTGAGACCAGTGCGCTATCTTTTGCAAAGAGCGATACAAAACACCCACTTGTGCGATCTGTGGTGTTTGAGCCAACCATAGGTCATCCCGCTTGATGGTGTGATGCACAAGACCTTCTTTTACCTCTTTGACTGTATCAGTTACTTTTTGCGCAAGGATAGCGCTGTGTTGTTTTATCTTAACAGTGTGTAATAATTGCAACAAAGAATCTCGCGGTAAACAACAGCGTGCCGCATCGTGCACCATGATCCAATCTTTTTGTTCTACTTTATTTTCTTCCACTAAATAGCGTAAAGTATTGGCGATTGAGTCAGCACGAGTGTCTCCTCCCAAGTTCAAAGGAATCAGAGGCCATTTTGAAGCAGCAAATTGGTGCAGCAGTTGTGCGAAAAAATAGTGAAAATCAGAAACCATTGAGAAAAAATAACGATCATGTGGACGCAAAATAACATAAATGGCTTTAATTTCTGGAATCGATAAGGCGCGTAAAGTATGTAATAAAATAGGTATTCCACATAACTGCACATATTGTTTGGGCAACAAACTTGCAAATCGAGAGCCTACCCCTGCTGCTGCAATCAAAGCCACAACTGCCATTAGCAAACATTTCTATAAATAGGATGAGTGGGCATAGCGTCAAGATACTTTTCATGCGCTTTTAATTCAGCGGCATTAGCCTTGCGCACGATTAATTTGCTACTTTCTTCAGAAAACAAAGTTAGATGATTAATCTCCTTATCTTGCTGTGTAAAAATGGTTAATTCTTCAATCGCTAAAGTATATTGTCCTTGTGTCATGGCAAGATATACCTTAGCTAATAATTCACAGTCAACAAAAGCCCCGTGGTAAACACGTGCACTTTTATCAATACCTAAACGATCACATAGAGCATTAAGAGAGTTACGTTTTCCAGGATATCTACGCCTTGCATCAGCCAAAGTATCAATCACTCCTGAAGTAATTTGTTCTACCTTAGGCAAAGAAAGTGCTGTAAATTCAGCATTCAAAAACCCTACATCGAAAGGAGCATTATGAATAATTAGTTCAGCACCTTGTAAAAATTTCTGTATTTGATCAGCTACTTGTGCAAAAGGAGGTTCGTTTTCTAAATCCTTAAGCGAAATCCCATGTATTTGACTGGCTTCTTCATTGATCTGGCAACCAGGGTTAACGCGTAGATGTAAACTATTTCCCGTAAGACGTCTAGAAATCATCTCTAAAGCAGCAAATTCAATAATTCGATCCCCTGCATTTGCATGCAGACCTGTTGTTTCTACATCTAGGACAATTTGTCTCATTTAAAAAATTATTTCATAAGATAGTTAAAATTTTTTTATTTCTGATAATAATTATTCTTTACATAAGGAGATTTTTTGTTTATTATACCCAGCACTATAAAGCATCTCTTTTGTTGTGAGATGTTTTAGGTAACTTGGTAGTGGTTTGTGTTCCTTAATTTTGCACCCCTGTTCACAGGGGTGCTTTTTTTAACTTCTAGTAACAACATTTTACTCCTGTCAATTGTCGTCGTTTAGCATCTTCTGACTTGTTGATCCGCTACTGATCTGGCGGTGCGGGTACGGTGGCTTTTGTTCATTGTGATCAGAAACAGCAGTACTTTGCTCATCCAATTGTTCTTCGTCTTCTTTACTATAGATACGGTTTAAGTCATTTTGCATTTTCTGGTAATTATGCCCATTAAAGTATAATTCTCCCTTATTCCAATCAATCGTTCCAGACAAAATACCATTAATTAATTCCATATAGCCAGAAGAGACATAGCTTGAAATAGCGGTTTTCACTAAATATTTAGTACTTTGTAAAACATTATGTAAATTTTTCTGATCAAGTTGACTATTGTCTCGCAAAAGAAGATCAATCACCTGATTTTCAAAAAAAGAAGTGACAAAATTTTCTGGCATAGAATAATCAAGATGCGCCTGCGTTTTATTCATCAAAGAACTAAAGTCAGATAAATCAGTAGGTTGCAAACCTACAAAACGCAGCAATCCTTGCGCTTTTACTTCACCCTCTGGTAATTTTAGATAAAAATCTTCTAGCTGAAACTCAGGATCATTAATTAGTAATTCAACCGCTGGTCCGCGTAAATAAGTCAATAAGTCATTTTTCCATTGCTCAAAACTAAGTTTTTTATCTAGTTTTTGCGCCATAAAGTCTTTGAGTTTCTTTAAACTTTTACTTTGAATATGTTTTGCCGTAATCTTTACCCGCAGCGGTCCATATTGCTGCTGATCCAGCTGGAGATAATTAAAGCGAAATAAGCCGCCCATATTTAAAAAGCCACTTGCTTGTGGTTTAAAATCGCTGCGCACCAACAACTGATTAAGTTTCAAATCCACTCCCCTAAAAGAGAAAGGAGAGTCCAATAACGGTCCTAATTTGACGTTAAAAAACATACTTAATATATCAGATAGATTAAATGTAATCTTTTCATCCAACTGGGCTTTAGCAAAAAGTTTATCCAAAGAAAATTGAAATGATCCAGCATTAACTGAGCGAGCATTCAGCTGAGTATTGGACTGATAGTTTACACCGCTTAATAGCAATCCTCCTTTATCAGCTAGCTTCATAAAAAATCGTGGTGAACCTACATGCCAGGCATAAGTTTCATACTTGTCATCATAACTTAATTCACCCTGCAAGCCGCCAAATTTAATCTGGATACCTGAAAGCTCTTTGTAATCCATAGAATCAAGCAGAATGAAAACATTACCCCCTCCACCGAAATCGATCTTATTTTTGATTCTGAAAGGACGAGAATTACCAAAAAATTTGATCAATTCCTTATCAACTTGTTGATCAAAAATAACTTCAGTCACCCCATAAGCGCGACCAAAAAAACCTTGGACAAATGGCCCATGTTTAACATGGGTATGCAATATCACTGGATGACGCAGTACTTTTTGCAAGATGGCTGGGTATTTTTCAATATGAATGGCTGCCAAAACATTAGGGTGAATAAAAAGTCTTAATCTAATATCGGAACTGAACCAACCTCGGTAATAGCGATAATTATCTACCCGAAATAAATTACTATGTGCTAAAAAGTCTTTTTCATGATCTAGGGACTCTTTGGCCTTAATCCCCATAAAATAAGCCAGTCCTGAATAACTACCTGCTAAAATAACAAGCAATATCAAAAAAGTAACGAATAATTTAGATAAAAATTTCATGAAAATATACTTTCTTCGCATATGTCAAAGACATTATCTTAATTGTACCATCATCACAAATTTAATTCTGGGACTCTATTATTTTTACAATGGCAGTTTCACGCAAAGTATTCACAGCTTGTCTTCGATTCAAGGCATCTAACTGAACTAATTGCCTCTTTAAAGGCAGCTTTTTTAGTGCATCAAGTATATGGTTCCAATCATAATCCAAAATAGAAAAACTGTTAGAATCTTCTTCTCGAAGTAACGATAAACTCTTTTTTAACGAATAAAAAATTTCTTCATGATGAAAAGCAGTAGAAATTTCAAGAAAGCGCAATATATCTTTTGCTTTTGGAGTTATATTATTGCGATATAGGCCACTTAAACGGTAAAGAATCTTAATATAATGCTGATCTTTTCTAGCTAACGTGAGTGCCTGCAGTAAATACCCCACATCACTTTCCTTAGGTAAAAAAACCGCCAAAACTGCCAAACGCTGCACAGCGCTCAACTCCATAAAAGCTTTTTTTTGGCTCAACACCTTTATTCTTTTTTCGTGATAACGCAGTAACCGATCCAAGCAGGCAAACACCTGCTCTAAAAACCCGATCGATTGTAAAAAAACAAGCATCTGATAAAGATAAGGTTCAGAAAAACCTCTCATCAACTCGCTAGTCAAACGTTCTTTGGCCAAAAAATTCAATTCACCTGAAGCAACCATTTTCTGAGACAAGGCAAAGGTCTCAGGATCAACGCTAAACCCCAGTTTGGCGATAAAACGAGCCAAGCGCAAAACCCGAACGGGATCTTCTAAAAAAGCTGGGCTGACATGACATAACAGCCGATGTTGCAAATCACTCTGACCATGGAAGGGATCAATCAGATGACCTTCTTCATCTTGCGCCATAGCATTGATTGTCAAGTCACGGCGCATCAGATCCTGTTCTAAACTTACACTTGGATCAGCATAAAAAGTAAAACCGTGGTAACCACACCCTATCTTTCTTTCCGTACGGGCAAGGGCATATTCCTCTTTGCTTTCAGGATGCAAAAACACTGGAAAGTTCCGCCCTACAGGTTGAAAACCAAGAGATAACATTTCTTGTACTGTACTGCCCACCACTACCCAGTCTCGATCACTACTAGGATAACCCAATAATCTATCTCTTACCGCTCCACCTACCAAATAAACTTTCATGGCGACTAATACCCACCGCCCTCATATACTGGTTATTTAGACCATCTTCCTTAAAGCAGCAATTCTACTGTCAATAGAAGGGTGAGTTGCCCAAATAGACGTTTTCTCATCATTCTCTCTAATACCAAAACTATTCATTGCCTCAGGCAGTCGAGTCTCTGTAGAAATAGGGTAACGCAATTTTTGCAAAGCGGCAATCATCTTACCCACACCCACATGACGAGCAGAACCTGCATCAGCAGCATATTCGCGACGACGACTGTAATAAAGAACAACAATGTTTGCAAGTAAAGTAAAGGTAATTTGTAATACAACAAAGCAGATCCAATAACCCAAAGCACCTAAATCCAAACGCTCACTGAGCAAACGTCCCACAGCCCTTGCAATTACATAAACAAAAGCATTAAGCACCCCTTGAATTAAAGCCATAGTCACCATGTCCCCATTACCAACATGTGACATCTCGTGACCGATGACACCTTCGATTTCATCACGATTCATCATTTGCAATAACCCACTACTCACTGCTACCAAGGATCTATTACGTGTAGGGCCAGTGGCAAATGCATTAGGTTGAGGTGATTGATAAATAGCTAGCTGTGGTGTTTTGTATCCCCACTCTTTTGCCAAACGCTCTACCACTGATAACAACCAGCGTTCCTCTTCTGTTTGTGGGGTCGAAATCACTCGCCCATCTGTCAGATGCAAAGCCGTCCATTTTGACAGCCACAATGATACAAAAGAACCAAGTAATCCATAGATTAAACAGAAAAAAAGTAAGCCTCCATAAGTATTAGGGTCAATACGCACCCCAAACATGCCTCCCATAACCGCTAAAATAATATTAAAAGTCACCAATACCGCAAGATTGGTTAATAAGAAAAATATAATTCGTTTTAACATCTAAAATTCTCCTTGTGTTCCGTAACAAATAGTGGGATTAAAGTAACCTGGTTCATCGCACAACATATTGCTATTATTTTCTTATCTGACCATTGCCCAATACCACCCACTTTTCTGAGGTCAGTCCCAGTAGCCCAACTGGTCCACGCACATGTATTTTATCAGTAGAGATACCTATTTCTGCGCCTAAACCATATTCAAAACCATCTGCAAAACGAGTTGAAGCATTAACCATCACACTTGCTGAATCAACTTCACGTATGAACCGTTGTGCCGTTTCATAATCAGTGGTGATAATACTATCTGTATGATGGCTTCCGTAATAATTGATATGATCAATTGCTTCCTTAACTCCACCGACCACTTTGACTGATAAAATGGGGGCTAAGTATTCGGTTTTCCAGTCCTCTTCTGTTGCTTTTTTAATTTGTGGCAAAATATGGCAAGTTTGCGTACATCCTCGTAGTTCTACGCTTTTTGCGCTCAAAGCTTGTTCCAGTATAGGCAAAATCTTTGCCGCTATTTTCTTATGCACTAACAAAGTCTCTAAGGTATTGCAAGTTCCATAGCGAGACGTTTTGGCATTGACAGTGACTTCAACCGCCATATGATCATCAAGTCTCTGATCTAAATAAATATGACAAATGCCATCTAAATGTTTAATGACTGGTATCCGTGCTTTACCAGTAATCAATGACACTAAGCTCTTTCCACCACGAGGAATGATCACATCAATCAAACCAACTGCCTGTAATATTTCTTCTACTAAAATACGATCAGTCTGATCAACAAAACCTAAAGCATGCTCGTTGACTCCTGTTAATCGTAAGGCTTCTTGAATACATTTGACAATGGCTAAATTACTATGGATTGCTTCAGAGCCACCACGTAAAATGACTGAATTCCCTGCTTTAAAACATAAAGCAAAAGCATCCAGTGTGACATTTGGTCGCGATTCATAAATCACAGCAATCACTCCCAGGGGTACCCGCATTTTCCCCACTAAGATGCCAGAAATTTGATAACTAAAATTACTTGCCTTGCCAACTGGATCTGGCAGAGAAATAATTTGCTGCAAACCAGCCAACATGGAATCAATCACTGCATCATCTAAATACAAACGATCCTGTAGAGCACTTGTCAGTTGTTTCTTTTTAGCTTCTTTTATATCTAATTCATTGGCTTTTTTTAAAGCCAAACGCTGTTGCTCTATCACCTCTGCCAAACGATTTAATACCTCATTTTTTCGTATTGTGCTTAAACTAGCTAATTCAAAAGAGGCTGCTTTGCCCTGTTTTGTCAAAGTTTCAATTAGTGTCATTTTTCCTCGCTTAAAGTCTTGGTTGCCCAACATTACCTTCTTTCCATGGAGCAATTTTAAATAAAATCAACATACCTGGGATGGTTAAAAAAAGCAAATCCAGAAAAATGATAATAGCCATACTGCTCAAAACACCCTGCAGGGCTGATAAAGGCCCTGGGAATAGCAGCTATTGCTGAAAAAAATGCCAATTGTGCCCCAGCGTAACTAGAACTTGATTCCTTTGCCATATAAGCGATGAAAGCAGCTGTACCCAATCCAATTCCCAGATATTCATAAATCACTACAGCAGTCAAATAAATTATTTGCCTAAGACCAATCGCTTCAAAATACCCAAAGGAGGAAAGCCATATATAGCCTAAAATAGATGTGCATTGCACTATACCAAATACCCATAAAGCACGATTAATACCAATTTTCAACATTAAGCTACCGCTAAGCAGCCCTCCAATAATCGAAGCGGCAATTTGAGCATATTGCGCTACCTCTCCAATCAAGGCACGTGAATAACCCATATCATGATAAAAAATATTGGCTAAAGCTACCGCCATCGTGTCACCTAATTTATATAGAATAAAAAAAGCCAGCATATAGATCAACTGCTGCTTTCCTCTTCGCTGCCAATATTCTTGCCATGGTGTCCAAAAGATCGCGCGCCAAGTTTGAGCTGCGGGTATCATATGATGTGTTGGCTTGTGACATAAAACAATCAACAGTGGGCTTATTAACATAAATAAAGCAGTGATAAAAAATACATAAGACCATGATAGATGGTCTGATAATACCCAAGCGAAAGAACCTGGCACCAACATAGAAAATCGATAAGCAGTCACTGCCACAGCATTACCCAGACCAAGTTCTGCGTCCATCAAAATTTCTCTTCTGAAAGCATCTAAAGCGATATCTTGTGTAGCAGAAAATAAAATTAGCAGAAAAGACAAAAATACTACTAAATTTAGCTATTGACTGGGATCAATTTGACCATAGGCAATCATTACTACAAAAAGACAACTCTGTGTAAGCAACATCCAGCCAAGTCTTCGCTCAATTCCAAGGGGACAGAAACAATCAACGATGGGTGCCCATAGGAATTTAATAATATAGGAGAACTGCAGAAAATTTAAAAATCCAATATATTTAAGCGCAATGGAGGGCGCAATAAAATAAACCCCGTGCAATACTTGTCTTAAAGGTTCAATTATTAGTAGCAAGCTGCTGGAAAATTAGAAAAAGACTGCCAAATATGAAAAGCTGTATGATAAGAACGTAGCCAAAGTGGAAGTAAACTATATAGATAAGGAAAACGGCATTCCTGAAGAAAAACCAGCCAAAGCACACAGCAATAGCTTTTTATAAGGTAAGGAACTGTGACTGTTCACACCTTTTATCCCTAATTTAATGAGACAAGTAAAAGGTAGCTTATACCATGCTTTGCCATTTTCTCAATGTGCCAAGTAGATGGCACAGTTAACTGACGATCACTTTCTATATAGATTTGGCCATTTTCTTTAAGACAAGCAGGTAATAACTGCCATAGTTGTGGCCAATCTTGCCAACGATAAGGCGGGTCTAAAAAAACAAAATCAAAGACGTGTCTTTTTTGTCGCAAATAGGTAAGCGCATCAATCTGCTTGATCCTAACCTGAGGTAAAACTAACTTTTTACGATTGTGCAATAAAAATGTATAGGCTTGTGCATTATGCTCAACTGCTACAACCGTTTTCGCTCCTCGTGAAGCGGATTCAAAAGCAAATGCTCCAGACCCAGCAAACAGATCAAGAATTACTTGATCAGTAAGTGTCTGCCCCAACCAATTAAAAACTTTCTCTCTAATAAAGTCAGTACTGGGACGTAAATCAGCAATAGTAGGAAAAGAAATAAACTGAGAACGGCAACTCCCGCCAATAATACGCACCTTATTGCTGTTTTTTTTAGCAGCTTTTCGCATAAACAGACTTCTATTAAAGATTTTATTTTTTCTTCTTGGGAGAAACGTTAATACCTAATTGCTGCATTTTTCGGTACAAATGCGTACGCTCCATTCCTACCCGCCTTGCCACTCGGCTCAAATTAAAGTTTTCCTGTTTGATATGGTATTCAAAATAACTTTTCTCTACGGCATCACGCAGTTCACGGATTGGCTGATCGAAATCAAAATATCCAGCCTCATTACGGTATTCGGTTTTAAATTGCTTGAGCATGCCAACCACATCATCGGCTTCAATTAAGCCTTCCTGAGTATGAAGTGCCAAATTTTTAACTACATGGTGGAGCTGATCTATATTACCCGGCCAGTCATATTCTGTCAAAACTTGTAATGCTTGCGGGGTGAAATGTACCATTTTTACTTGCTTATTTTCCACCATTTTTGCCAGTACTTTATTGATCAGAAAAAATAAATCAGATAACTGTTCACGTAAAGGAGGGATCACCACTAAAGCATGAGAAAGTTCTTCAATAAAGCAAAGATCAAACTCTGACTGATTATAGATCTGCGTAAGAGGCTTACATACATAGCCAATGAATCGCATATTGAACTGTTTTTTTTTGCGCATGCTTTTTAACAGTTTTTTTTGCATGACTTTATCGTATTGACTGATATCTTGCAGGTAAATAACCGTGCCATTTTTTATGGCAACCCCAGTAACGGCACTCTCCAACCAGTTTTCTAGTTTCGAGGAATCAATCCAATGATTGAAATCCTGACAAAAATGACGTGCCACGATCTCAAAAGGAGAGCCAGTTTCTCCACTTAATAAAATATTATGATCAGTTTTGGCAATCTCTGTGACATGATCAATCATCTCCTGAATCGTATTGCTTTTGCCTAAGTCTAAGAGCGATAAATGACTACTAATGTGCTTATTGCTCTCTTTCATGGCTTGACGGACAGTTTCTAGCAAGTTTTGCAAAGAAATTGGTTTTTCTAAGTAATTTAAGGCTCCTATTTTGGTCGCTTCTACTGCGGTGTCAATACTGCCATGACCACTCATCACCACCACCGGCATATCAAGCAATCCGTTTTGTGACCATTCTTTAAGTAAAGTAATGCCATCACAATCAGGCATCCAGATATCAAGCAAGACCATGGCAGGGCGTGTTTGCTCTCTCATTTTTCTCGCCACTGTCGCATTTTCTGCCGTGGCTACACCATAGCCTTCGTCCTGTAAAATTTCCGATAATAGATCTCGGATACCTACTTCATCATCAACGATTAGAATATCTGTACTCTTCATAATCTAACTAATCAAACTGAGCGTTAATGTAACTGTGGCACCAATGCCTTTTTTATTATTTACTAAGTTGACCGTGCCACCATGTTCTTCCACAATTTTTTTTACTACTGATAAACCCAGACCAGTACCGTCTTTCTTATCAGTCACATACGGCTCAAAAGCGTGGGCAATGATTGCTGGATCACAAGCCCGTCCATTATTAGAAACCAGTAAAACTACTTGCCCGTTGTTCACTTCTGTACGAATGGAAACAAGAGGGTGTTTATCTACTGAAGCCGCTTCTGAAGCATTTTTAAATATGTTATGCAAGACCTGCCTAATAGAAGTACTATCTACATTAACAGCTAATTCCATCTTACCTAACTTTATATCAAATGTACAATTTAAACCCTCATATAACGACACCACTTCTTTAACTAGCTCGTTAAAGTCAATGCGTTCTAATTTTAAGGTAACTGAGCGAGAATAATTTCTAAAACTTTCCACCATTTCTTTCAAAGCCATCACTTGTTTGACAATAGTGTTAGTCGATTTACGTAATAGCTGGGCATCCGCTTCAGAGAGCTTTGATTCTAGCCTATTTTGTACTCGTTCTGCAGACAATTGAATGGGAGTTAGAGGATTTTTAATTTCATGCGCCAAACGTCTTGCCACCTCTCCCCAAGCCGCTTCTTTTTGCGCAGTTGCAAGCTGAGTGACATCATCAAATACCAATACAAAACCCTCTCCCACTTCCAAATGCGCTATTTTACCCAGCAAAATTTTCAACACATCATTGGCACTGTATTCAAATTCAAGTGGTGGCCCATCTACCTGAGCAACTAACTTTTCGATAAACGCTTTAAGAAATCGTACATGCATATCTTCGGTTGGCCAGTCTGGCCATGGTATGTCAATATAAGGTTTGAGAGAAAATCCCAAAATATTTTCCACACTCACATTATAAGTTTTAATAAAACTTTGCTCATCCAAAGTAATCACGCCTGTGGTTAAATTAAGTAGGACACTTTCAAAATAACGACGCGCTTCCTGTTGTTTTTTATATAATTTTCCTGAGCGATCCTTTTCTTTGCGCAGTTGATCGGTCATATTATTAAATCGTTCTGATAGCTGGGCCAACTCATCATTACCAAGTACTGGATTACGACGAGAAAAATCTCCTTGAGAAACAGCGTAAGTTGATTCAGAAAGAGCAGCTAAAGGTTCAACAAAACGCCTTGAAAAAAAGATTGAAGCCAAAAGTGCCATGAAAATAGACAGTAAGGTGGAAACCAATAAGGTGATGATCAAAATAATCTGCAAGCCTTTTTGATGATAAGTTAGCTCTTCATAATTAGATTTAGCATTTAAAATCAGCTCTACATCGGTAGCAATGGTGCTTGGTACCTTCTCTCTAAATAGCAAGATAAATTCTTGTTGCGGTAAGTAAATATGTTCTGAGACTTCCACATAGAGTTTTTGATTAATGGCTCGAGCTGATGTATAAAGTGGATTGCTGCGAATTGTTACCCAGTCTAGATCCTTTGGATAAGGAAGAGACAACCAACCATTATTGGGAGAACTCACAAATAAAATATCTCCTTGCATATTTAATATAGATACTTGTTCAAATTTACCCAGGTCAGTGGCAATGGCTGAAAAAATACTGCCAATTGGTTGACCTAGCTGCAATCCATATTTGATTTTATAACCCGCCAATCTAGCATCCATGGTAATGCGGTCAGAAAATTTATCCAATGCTACTTTTGAAAGACGAGCACTGCGATCCAAAGCCTCTCTGGTCCCATCACCAAACCAAGTGTGAATACTGTGTCCAATGAATTGAGAAGAAACTGCAAATAAAAATAAGCCCGGCAAAACAGCCACCAAAGTAAAGCGAAGAATCATAGACTGCGCTAACTTAGCGCCATATATTTTTTGTTTTAAATCACTCCTTAATTTCCAAGCTTGCTTAATCAGCACATACAGCAGTAAAAAAACGATGGCAACATTAAAACCTAAGATAGACCAAAAATGTTCTGACACTCCCCCTGCCTTCGCCGTGGCAACAGATAGCATATATAGGGCAACTGCTGATACAATCAGTAAAAAAATTAATGCATTTTTTAAAAGCATTTCCTATCCATTTGCTATCTTTCTTGATTAATACTTGAGCCACACTATCCTAGTTTGCGCAAAAGTGCATAATAAAACCCATCTTGCACCTTATTGGGTAACAATTGCCACTCACCTTCACAGTAAGCATCATCGTAACAAGCCAGTAGGCGTTTTAACTGCTGCTGATTCTCTTCCTTAAAAATAGAGCAAGTCGAAAAAAGCATGTGTCCTTGTTTGGCTAAAGTCTGCCATAGCCCTTCAAGCAAATGAAACTGCTGTTCTGCTGTTTTAGCTGCATCAGATTCACGTCGTAACCAGCGGATATCAGGGTGACGTTTCACCACTCCGCTGCCAGTACAAGGAACATCAGCCAAAATGTAATCAAAATATTTGCCATCCCACCAATCATGCACACATGCCGCGTTTGCTACCTTTAAGCTGGCTTTCATATGTAAACGCTTTAAATTAGCGGCTACTTTGTCTAAACGAATGGGGTCAATATCTAGCGCTAATAAATCGCAATCCCTTAACTCCAAAAGATGCGTAGTTTTACCTCCTGGCGCAGCACAGGCATCGAGGACTCGAGCTCCTGCCTGTACCCCTAATAATAAAGCCGCTTGTTGAGCGCCTGCATCTTGCAGTGACACTAGTCCTCCTGCAAACCCTGGAATATCAGTGACTGATCTGGCCTTATCCAAGATCAAAGTTGTCTCACTTAGCCAAAAAGCAGCAATCTCCTCTTTTTTAAGTAAATGACAATAGCTTTGTTGATTAATTCTCCTTCGATTTAATCGTAGGGTTAACGGTGGACGCAAGGCATATGCGTTTATAATCTCTTGCCAACACTTTGGATAGTCTTGCTGTAAGCGTTTAACCCACCATAAAGGTAGATTGAAACGGCCTTCTTCATTTTCAGAAAAAATTAATGATTTTTGCTCGCCACGCAAATAATGACGCAAAACCGCATTAACTAATTTTTTATACACTCCTTTGTTGTAGTCACTGGCCAAGGATACCGCTTCATTAACAACTGCATAAGCAGCAACACGCATGAAACTTAGTTGATAGAAGGCAACCAAAAGCAAAAAACGAATATCTGATGAAGGAATCGGTTGGCGAGTATACTGGCGCAAAAGATAGTCAAGTGTTTGATAATGACGTAATACACCATACACTGTTTCGCGCAAGATAGAGCTATCCCTTGTTAAACCCCCTTCACCCATTTCTATTGATTCTGTCAAAGAATTTCCATGAAATACTTTTTTCAAAAGCGTTATAGCACGCCTTTGAATGTCTTTTTGCGCCAATTTCGCTGCCTAATCAAAATGTGAATAAATGATCTCTTGATGCCCTTGAATAAACATTGCAGCTGATTGTGGTTTGCCTCCAGCAAGTTGCAATTCTTTAATCAATAAAGCGTTTTCGCCAGTAGCAACCAATATCCCTTCTTGAGAGACAGAAATAATTTGTCCTGGAGAGGCCTTCTCGCCACAGCTAACTGCTATGGCTTGCCAAATTTTAAGCAAACACCCCTCCCACATGCAGTGCATTACCGGTGCTGGATTAAAAGCACGAATTTTTCGTTCCAATCGTATTGCAGGCAACTGCCAATCAATCACTGCTTCCTGTTTACTTATCTTATGGGCATAGCAGGCCCCTGTCTCATCTTGAGCCGTGGCCTCAATTACAGGTAATTTACCTAAGGTGCGTATCATAAGTTCTGCCCCTAACACTTGTAGGCGCTCTTGCAAACTAGCAGCTGTTTCTTGTGGATGAATGGCTAAAGATTGTTGCATGAGTATCTCTCCTGTATCTAGCCCTTCATTCATGAGCATCACACTCACACCCGTGATCGCATCACCTGCTTCGATGGCTCGCTGAATAGGAGCTGCTCCTCGCCAACGTGGTAATAGTGAGGTATGGATATTGATACAGCCTTGCTTTGGTAGTTTTAATAAAGCTGTTGGAATAAGCAGTCCATAAGCTGCAACCACCATTACTTCTGGTTGATAGGAACGAAGCTGCTCAAACAGTATATGGGAATTTAAAGAAGAAGGTTGTAACACAGGCAGTCCTTCGTTTAGCGCTAGGATTTTAACTTCATTAGCTTTGATCTTTAGACCGCGCCCCTTTGGCTTATCTGGTTGTGTTAATACAGCCACTACTTCTACGCCATTATCTAAAAGGGCACGCAGCATATAGGCAGCAAAATGCGGGCTACCAGCAAAAATCGTCTTCATTGTGCTTTTTCTCTTATTTTTGATTGTTTGATTAATTTTGTCTTAACGCGGTTTTGTTTCAGACGGGACAAATAATTCACAAATACTTTACCCTGTAAGTGATCAAGTTCATGCTGAATGCATCTAGACAGTAAGCCATCAGCCTCTAAAGAAAAAGTTTCTTCATCAAGATTTATAGCTGTGACTTTTACTCTCTCTGCCCGAGTCACGGTTTCATAAATACCAGGTAAGGATAGGCAGCCTTCTTCTCCCTGCACCATACCTTCCTGTGCAGTAATAACTGGGTTAATCAACACGATAGGTTGGTTGCGTTCTTCAGAGATATCGATCACCACCACACGCACATGTTGATTCACTTGGGTTGCCGCCAATCCCACTCCATTAAGTGCATACATAGTTTCAAACATATCTTGCACTAGTTTCTTAATGTTATCATCTATGTTTAATACTGGTTCTGCCATTTTACGCAAATTTTCATGAGGATATTTTAAAACTTGTAAAATTGCCACGACACTTCCCATCAAATATGTTTTTTAAGATTTTTTATTATACTTTATACTGTAAAAACTAATGTGGTATAATCAAGCGGAATATTCGCTAAACTCACAAAAGCCGCTTGTACTGCTGGTTTGCTGCCCATGCACATTGTCTCGCATTGTCTGTCAGGAGAATTTTAAAGTGAAATCAGTTCTATCTCTTATCAGCTGCCTTATTATTTGCTCTTCTAGTGCAAGGGCTAGTTCTCATCGTTTTGTACACCAGCATCAAAGCCATCACCCCAGACATAAACTACAGCAAACTCAATCTCCAACACCATTAAGAGGGCGAACTACTTTCTCACAAAAAGTGATTAAGCTAACTCCTAAAGTAGAAACATCGGATACCAAAAAGCAGTGGCGCCTACCAGTTAACGTATTAAATTCGCTACTAAGTTATCCAGAGATTTTACCTACTCAAGAGATAACACATGCGCCAAGATTAATACGCAATGCTCAAGGTTCTTTACTATACAAAGTAGGCGATCGCGTATATGCCAAAAATCTTAATAAAACCGGTCGCTATTTAATTTATCGTCTTGGTGAAAAAGTGGTTGATCCTAGTACCCACCAATTGTTAGGAACAGAGGTGGTCTATACTGGAGAAGCCAAAACTATCGGCCCTCGCGATAGTAGCAAGATGATTGTACGTGGCAAACACGCCCAGAAATATCTACCAGAAGATGAACGCTATAGTGCTTCCAAAATTTTTGGTCTGAAACTACCCTCTTTATTTAGAAATCCAACTAAGCTAGCGATGCCGCTAGAACTTACAAAAGTACTTTCAGAAATTAGTGAAGGAGATCGACTTTTGTGGGTGCCAGATCAGTGCCCTACTCATGGTAAATTTGTACCTCATGCTATGGCAAACGATTTTAGAGCACAGGTTATCCATGTATTTGATCATCTTGATGATCAGGAAATTGGTCGTTTTGAAACTGTCCTGCTCAATAAAGGGGTTGTAGATGGCTTAAGAGATGGAGCAATTTTATCCATCTATGACAAACCTGCCAACCAGCTTTTCGTTGAAGAAAACCATCATAATAAGTTGGCCCTCAAAGATTTGGCCTTTCCTGCGAACCGACTTGGTAAAGTCATTGTCTACCATAGCACAGAGCATGTTGCCTATGCCCTAGTTTTAGAGCATAGCAGCGAGTTAACCATTAACGTAGGTAGCGTTGCTTATGGTTCCTCACAGAAGGATTTAGAAGACTTTCCAGATGATAGGGATTTTAATATTAATTGAATCAGTCGTCCATGTTGGCGCAAGCTGAATTAAGAAGTTATTTGCAATTGGCTTTTACTCCTTATCTGGGGATAGTAAGTTTTTTGCGCTTAATCAATCATTGGCAACATCCAAAACGAATCTTAGATATGTCCTTTTCTGCTGTACGTCCTTGGCTTGACAAACCAAATCAGGTGCAGCCATACTGGAATAGTTCGCAGATACTGACAACAATGGTCGAGCCAGCGCTCATTTGGCTTAATGAAGGAAAGAACAACTGCCATATTCTCACTTTATTTGACGATGACTATCCACTGTCCTTAAGTGAAATCCATCACCCTCCTCCTGTGTTATTTTTAAAGGGAAATTTGCACTTGCTTACCCTAAAAAAAATAGCAATTGTCGGCAGCCGTCAAGCCACACCGCAAGGATTGGCTATCGCCAAACAGACAGCAGAAAATTTAAGTGCCCAAAATTTCTGTATTGTTTCAGGTATGGCTTCAGGTATTGATGGTGCAGCGCATGAAGGGGCTTTAAAACAGTCAGGTGGAACAATTGCCGTTTTGGGAACTGGTATCGATATTGTATATCCCAAACATCATTTAAATTTGGCACATCACATTGCTGAAAAAGGACTTCTCATCTCTGAATTTCCTTTAGGCACTAGAGCAAATGCTGCTAATTTTCCTATCCGTAACCGTATTATTGCTGGATTATCTTTAGCCACTGTGATAGTGGAAGCTTCTTTACACTCAGGTTCACTAATCACTGCTCGTTTAGCTATGGAGCAAGGCAAAGACGTGATGGCATTTCCTGGATCCATTTTTAGCCCACAAGCCAAAGGATGTCATCATTTAATCAAACAAGGAGCTAAACTGGTTGAATCCAGCGAAGAAATCAGTGAGGACTATCGATCTCAAAATCAAACTTTATTATCGCCTATCTTAAAAGATCCACCTACCCCAACAAGTCGACTTACACAAGACAGTCACGCACAAAAAATCATATCACTACTTAGTAATCAACTATTACATCCGGATGAAATCTGTCTGCAACTAAAATTAGAAAATGAACAAGTGCAAAGTATTTTACTTGCCTTGGAATTAGATGGTTTCATTAAAAGAAATATGGACGGAAGATACCAAAGTGTGTCAGCTTATAACTAAAGGAAGTAAACATTATATGTTTGATCTGTTTGCTTTTTTATTTGAACAATTCCATGACTTAGATAATGTTCCTTCTCAACATTATCTACTTGAGAAATTGAATGAAGCAGGTTTTGATGATGCATATATTGATCAGGCATTGCTTTTTTTTAATACTTTATTAACCACGATTAATCAACACAAACAAGCAAAACCGCTTGGGCATTCTCATCCGTATCATCGCGTTTTTTCACGCTATGAAAAAAACATTCTTTCTTGTGAAATAAGAGGCTATTTATCTTTTCTTCTGCAAAAACAAGTCTTAGCTAATCAAGAAATTGAAATTTTAATTGCTGCCTTAAGTGAACTGGACTTTGCGGAGGTTAATCTATCCGTGGTGAAGCTGATGATCTTAATCATTGCTTGGGTATGTCATGTAGATATGCCGGTATTGATCAGTGATGGTTATTTATTTAAGGGATTTACCCCGAATGCTGATACCTTTGACAAATAGCGGGGAGCTGTAGCCTTGGGCTCATTCTAATAGGGTTTATAGTCAATCCAGATGATCAGTATATAGGACCAGCTCAGGATCAAGACCCCGGTCGGTATGTTTGCTACGCAGATGACCCGGGTGCGAAACGCATTGGGCAAATGGAGGGAGGGAACTTTGGGGACTTTAGAGCTCGAGCCTATTATGATAAAACAGGGAAATATATTACCGAATACAAAGAAGGTGCTACCATCGGTTGGGGACATTTGATCGAGAGCAGAGCAGAATTTGAAAAATATAAAAATGGTATAACTGAACGAGAAGCCATCAGATTAAAACAGCAAGATTTAAAAAAGGCTGAGATAATAGTGAAAAGACATATCAAAGCACCTATTACCCAAGATGTGTGCAATGCCTTGGTGTCCCGAGCATATAACGGAGGTGAAGGCGCATTGACCGCTCAAGATAATGGTTCTAAATTTGTCGCTGATTACATCAACTCTGGTAGGAAGCTTAACTTTGATAACCCAGATAAAGATACAAAATTATTTATAGCCGCCTATCAACGCTTAGATACCAATCAACATCATTACATGAAAGGAGTGGAATATAGAAGAGAGAGGGAGCTAGATATGATGAAGCATGATTACACA